>Ga0255768_10003016_pt1 | contig 16814 bp, 8 predicted proteins | sample 071ome_33_FD_179983 | JGI IMG/M metagenome (GOLD analysis project Ga0255768, IMG submission 179983) | Coastal salt marsh microbial communities from the Groves Creek Marsh, Skidaway Island, Georgia - 071412AT metaG (version 2) | ecosystem: Environmental > Aquatic > Marine > Intertidal zone > Salt...
TCTGCCATTTTGATCTCCAATAGTATTTATCGCTTACGATAAATACTTACATGCCACGTATTAGTTTATATAGACCAAATAAAACCGCCGATTATGAATTTATAGACAAACAAGTCTATGAAATGTTTACTGTAGGCGGTACAGATTTACACGTACACAAGTATCTCGGTCCAAAGAATACCAGTAGTGCAAATGCTACCGCAGAACAGCCTACTTATGATGCTGTTGCTGAAACAAATATACAAGATTTACTATTTTTAGAAAATAGAGATAGAAAATATGATGACGAAATTTATACAATACGTGGTCATTATAATTTGGCCGATACAGATTTTAATTTAAGTCAATTTGGTTTATTTTTACAAAACGATACAATTTTTATGACTGTACATATCAACAGCAGTGTAAAAACTATTGGCAGGAAATTAATGGCTGGCGATGTTATAGAATTACCTCATATGAAAGAAGAATATGCTGCAAATGATTTTAGTGTAGCAATGAAACGCTTTTATGTTATTGATGAAATAACAAGAGCAGCAGAAGGTTTTTCACAAACATGGTATCCGCATTTATATAGATTAAGATTAAAAATGATTATGGATTCACAAGAATATAAAGACATTTTAGATCTACCTGCTGAAGATGAAGATGGTAATACACTTAGAGATATACTAAGCACATATGAACGTGAAATGCAAATTAATAATGCTGTAATCAATCAGGCTGAAGAATATGCAAAAGCCAGTGGTTATGAAACTGCACACTTGTACACTGTAAGTGTTTTAGACAATGGCGAAGTTGCTATTGTTAGCACTGATTATGAAAGTTTACTTGCAGATGGTACAATTACAACAGATACAGTTTTCCTAAATCCTGGAGATACTGGATACAAAGGTTATTTGGTAGGCGATGGGTTTCCTCCAAACGGAGCATTGTATGGTTCAGGAACAGGATTTCCAAGTGCTGCAAATGCAGGCGATTATTTTTTAAGAATAGACTTGTATCCAAATAGGTTATTTAGATATAGCGGCACAAGTTGGCAAAAGGTAGAAGACGCAGTGAGACAAACACTAACACCTGATATAACAAGACAAACCCTAAAAGGAACCTTTGTAAACAACGAAACAGTAAATAATATTGCTGGTGAAGATGTACAAGAAAGACAAGCATTGAGTAAAGCACTCAAAGTTAGGGCGGATACCTAATGTTATATTTTTATGATGGACAAATACGTAGATATCTAACACAGATTGTTAGAGCATTTAGTCACTTTAGCTATCAAGACGGCGACGGTGATATAAAACAAGTGCCTGTAATGTACGGTGACATTACTAGACAAGTTGCTAGTATCATAAGAGACAACAGTGAAAATAAACTGCCAAGTGCTCCACGTATGGGTGTATACATTACTAACTTGCAAATGGATAGAGCTAGACTTAGTGATAGTAGTTATGTTAACAAAATTAACTTGCGTGAAAGAGCTATTGACAGCGAAACTGGTGAATACCTAAACGAACAAGCTAGAGGGTATACTGTTGAAAGATTGCATCCAACTCCTTATATGTTAAGTGTAAATGTAGATGTATGGAGTACCAGCACTGATCAAAAGTTACAAATACTAGAGCAAATATTCTTTTTGTTTAATCCTGATTTAGAATTCCAAACCACAGACAACTATGTTGATTGGACAAGTTTAAGTGTTTTACAAATGGAAAACATTACTTTTAGTTCTAGAACAATTCCAGTTGGCACAGAAACAGAAATTGATGTTGCAACACTAAGTTTCAACGCACCGATTTATATTTCGCCACCTGCAAAAGTTAAAAAACTAGGTATAATTACCGACATTATTACCAGTGTATACAATCAGGATGCAGGCACAATCAGTCTAGAAGGATTCAATCCACCAACTGACGGTAAAGCGTATGCATCGTCAGGTACAGTTGTTTTACCAGATGGTACTGTTGTTGACGACGGAGGTTTAGGACTTTCAAGCACTATAATCAGCGGCAGTGGTAGACTAGATTTAAGCAATCCGGTAGTGGCAAGTTACAGGAATTTTGATATTATTGTTAGTGATGCTACCGCAAAATTAGCTCAAAACAAAAGACTACGTGTTGGTGAAATCAGCTGGCAAAATGTTTTTGAAGCAGAAGCACCAGCTAAATTCCAACCTAACATTAGTCAAATCAAACTGTATAGATCAGAATTGCTTACACCAATAGTAGGTACAATTTACTATGGCAATCCAAATGACAAATTCTTAATTAATATTACATATGATCCTGACACATTGCCAAGTGATACGCTGATTGCAGGTGTTACTACTAGAGGCAGTGTTGATGGTATTATTGATCCTATTAAGAAAAGTCCAAAATCTGACAAAGCAACTAGAGGTGCAGGATTAAGATATTTGTTCTTAGGACCAATAGGTGGTAAGGTTGAAAGAAAGTTTACAATAACAGAAAGGTCTAGTAGAATAGATACCGATGTTGATGCTGATAGAATATACAGTCACAAAGTTTATGTTGACGGATTAGAAGTTAGTACAACTAATCGCACAATTGACGAAAAGTATGTTATTGACTTTGTTACACTACCAGATTTTAATAGTTCTGTAAGATATGAATTGTATTTGAACGAAGATGGTGCTGATGATTGGAAAAACGCAGATAGCAGTGATTTTGTTGCAGATTCAAATGATATAGTAGAATGGGATGGTACAAAATGGAACATACTATTTGATGCATCAGAAGAAACTGCTCTAACATACATAACAAATGTAAATACAGGACAACAAGTTTATTGGAACGGTTACTATTGGCAAGCAAGTGTTGACGGATACTATCCAAGAGGCACTTGGGAACTATCAATCTAACATATATATTTTATGAACGCAATTATTTGTAGTGGTGCATTATTTTATGCACTAGATACCAAAAGATTTTTATTACTACACAGAGCAAATGGTAGAAAAAATAAACTATGGGGATTAGTTGGAGGCACCAATGAAGGTGTTGAAACTCCATGGGAAGGTTTACAAAGAGAAATAAAAGAAGAAATTGGTAGTGTTGATATTAAGAAAACTATTCCATTAGAAACATTTATCAGCAACGATGACAAGTTTCATTTCCATACATATCTTTGTGTAACAGAAAAAGAATTTTTACCTAAACTGAATTTAGAACATGACGGATATTGTTGGGTAAGTTTTGGTATGTGGCCAAAACCTCTACATTTTGGTTTGCATAACACTCTCAAGAGTAAAACTAATACACAAAAATTAGAAACAGTTATTCAGCTTGTTGATATGATTGCTTAAACTGTTCTTCTAGCCATTCAAAATCATTTATCTTTTTTAATGCCTCAGGATCGTTTACAGAACTTTCACCGTATTTTTTACCAAGAATAGCACCCGCAATTGCAGCATCTCCAAACGGTTTATCTGATCCTTTTGTACACCATGCATCTAATCTAAATTGTGTTTCGTCATCTTTTTGTCTGTCAATGCTACGGCTTGCTAGTTTTACACACTCACGGAAGCCACTACGCCATGCACTAAATGCATCTGTATTAAATGCAGTTGTATTACTCATTTCAGGTATTGCTTTGAAATTTTTACTAATACTTGTTGTCATGTCAGGTTTGCTTGTATCCATGTCAATTGTTAATTGTCTTGGTAACAACTTAACGCCACCATATCCATATACAAGACTATTAATAGGATTATAGCTACGCCAAACGTAAACTGTGCTACGCCCGTCTATGTCATATCTTGCTATTTGATAATCAAAATTAAATGTATCAATTATTTGTGCATCGCCGTCTACTACATAAAACATTTCTGTCTCAGCAGTTTTTGCTGCCATAATATGCGCTTGGTGAATACCTTCTACACCGTGAACTCTGTGTATAACTCTATCAGGAAATTGTTGTTTTAATTTTTCAAAATTTTCATCTGCATTTGGTTCGTTATAACTAATAAAAACAATATCATAAGGTTTAGGTACACTTGCTACTTGATCATATTCTTTTTTAATTGCTAAAAATCTATAATCAATTTCACGTTGTGTTAAAGGTTTGTGTACATTGGTTAGCATAACACCATCATAAAAATCTTTGTTTTTCCAAACGTGATTAATTTTTCTTTCATATTGATTATGATAGCTTATATAAAAATTCCAATCAAAATCTTTTTCAATTTCGATGTCTTCGTTTATCATAAAAAACATTTCGTTATCAGTATCAGCTAATGCTTTTTCATAATCTTCAAACGTGTTTACAGTGAACACAGGATATGGTTTTGGATTGCTTACTACAATATCCCATTCTTTTTTCTTAATATAAAATCTGTGTTCTACTTCTTTTTCACTTACTAATAAATGTCTGCTAAACAGTACAACACCGTCTGTGTGTTTGCCGTTTTTGAAAATATGATTTATTTCTCTATCGTATCTATTGTGATGACTAAAGTAGAAATCAAATTCCCAATCGTTGGCAATTTCTACATCACTAGGTACACCCCAAAACATTTCGCTTGTTGAATTATACAATGCTTCTGTATAATCTTCGTAATTGTTTATTGTAAAAATATCATATTTTTTTGGAGTGCTTGCAATTTTATCATGTTCTTTTTTATCAATATAGAATCTATGTAGTAATTCTTTTTTGCTTACTTCAGCACTGGTGCTGTATAAAACAATACCATCATAGTGTTCTCCATTCTTAAAAACATGAGTAATGTCTCTATCTAAAACATTTGTTTCATTGAAATAATCGTCCCATTCAAACTGCTGGTTTGGAATAACATCACTTGGAATACCCCAAAACATGTTTGTGGTACTGTGCTGTAATGCTTCTAGGTAGTCTTCATACGTATCAATAGTAAAGCGTTCAAACTGCTTGCTTCTACTAACAACCTTGTTGTGTTCAATTCTATTTGCTAAAAATCTATATTCAATTTCTCTTTCACTTACTGGTGCATTTTTACTGAATAAAACAACACCATCGTATTTGTTTTTGTTTTTCCAAACATGATTGCTATTACGACTTGTATCTTGATGGCTTAGATAAAAATCAAAAACACTTTCGTCTAATATTTCAATGTCACTAGGAACACCCCAGAATAAATCTGTTGTAGATTTTTCCATTGCTTCTAGATATTGCTCATATGTGTTAATTTCAAATCTGTCGTATTTTCTTGGCGTACTTGCCATAATACGTATTTCTTTTTTGTTTGCAAAAAATCTATGTTTTAGCTCTCTATCAGTAACACGATAATGTTTTGGTACTAGTGCAACACCATCTAGTTGATCAATGTCACCGTTACCAAATACATGAACATAATCGTAACTCCATTCGTCCGGTGTATAACTGAACTTAAATGTATCTCTAATCATTATGTCATCATACACTAACCAAAACATATCTGTGTTGCTGCGTTGTTGTGCTTGTTCAAATGATTCTACAACCTGTAAATTAGGTATACGTTTAATAAGTTCTGCATGACTTGTTCTGTCATCTCCTATGTAAAAAACTTCAAACTTTTCTTTACCATAATAAGGATCATACTCACCACAAATATAACTGTGTTTTTTTGTTTCATAACTGCCTGGTTTTGTAGGAACTAGTTGTACTTTACTCCAGCTCATAACTTCTCTGCTTTTCTTGTATACATATGGAAAAGCATGAATATAGTAGTCATCATATTGTGGTCTAAAGTACCAAGGAAAACTATCGTAAATTTTTATATCAGGATCTACAAGCCAAACATAATCAACAGATCCAACCCAATCTTCTATTTCAATTTCATTATTAACAACAGGATACTGATCAAAGATATGCTTTTTTAGATAGTCTTGTCCATTATGTACAGGATGATTAAATCTTTCAAACTTATCTATTGCTCTCATAATAGGTGTGCCTTTGTTCCAATGTGTGCTAACACTATGTCAGCATCTAACCAAACATCTATGCCGTGATGCATTGCTTGATTACAAAAATATATATCTTCGCCACCAAATGTATCGGTGCCTTTATTGTATTCATGAGAAAACCAAGGTTTAGGTAACTCACTGTACACACTGGCTTTGGTCAACATACAACCCATGCCTACACCCCATATTTTGTGTAGCCCTGTTTTCTTATCAAATCTTTTATCAGTATTGTTAGGATCTGTAAAAGCAACACTACGATAAGGAGCATATCGTGTGCTATAGTTTGCTGCAACAATATCTTTATCGTGTGCAGCCAATCTTTCAAAAACATTATGAGGAAAATGAATATCACTGTCTAACCAAAGTATATGACTCGGATTAGTTTTAAGTGCTTCATTTACAAGTGCTGTACGCTGATCAACAATAACACTACCTACAATAATGTGCAAGTCATAGTCAATAGACTTACTGGTAAGTCTACTGGTTAAAAATGCTAATTGTTTTGCAAAGGCAGTGTGTACAGTATCTCTAGCAGGAATACAAATGCTAAGTTTCATTACAACATTGTGCTTGGTACAGTTTCCTGGTTAAGATCTTTTTCTGCTGCAATAGTAAGTTGGTTCCAATTACGTGCTGATTGTGTAGCAACTTTTACACATTCTTGAAAATCATCTTCTGACAAACTAGCCATTTTAATCATGTTCTCTGGCTGCACTTTACCAATAGTTAGTAGGTCAGCACCTGCTGCTTTACCGAATGTCATAATCCAATGGATTCTGTCATCATCGTCTGGAATATCCATTGCATCAATTTCTTTATTAATTTCAATTTCTAATTGCGCATCGCCAATTTCCAGTGTTTTGAGAATTGCTCTCTTACGAGATTTTGTATATGCTTGTGCTAAGTCAACATTTAAGACTTCATAGAGTGATTTCATGTATAATGCTCCTTTATACTATAATATAGTATATTATTGTTTGATTGTCAAGTCTTATGGTAGAATTGGGAAGTAATATCCTCCAAATGTACTACTCATAGTAATGCTACCAGTGCTAATACCAAGATAGGCGCCGAGATCAGCTCGTAAGGTGATCGGTGTTGAACTACCGCCAAAATAATTTCTTATCTGGCTCATTGTAATCGGGTCGCCTGTTGGTGGTAATGCCATTACTTATTCCTGTTTTCGTTCATTGTAGCACATTATTTAACAAGTGTCAATTGGCAGTAGCCATTTACTGACTACTGCCTTGTTTTATTATTTATCTGCTAGTTTTTTAACTATTTCTTTTAGTTCATCAATTTGTTTTTGCTGTTCCTTAAACGCTTCAATAAACGCACCTGCCATTGCTCCGTAATTAACAGTTTTCATACCGTTGTCTTCTACATGTACAACTTCTGGGAAATATTGTTCAACTTCTTGAGCAATCACACCCATGTGTTTACGTATTGTATCTTCTTGATCAGTACGAGTAAATGTTACACCACGTATGCTTAGGATCTTAGTTAAAGGATCTGCAATAACTTCAATGTTGTCTTTGATTCTAGCATCTGAATATGCTGTAACTTCGCCTGTGACAGTTAGGTTACTGCTACTATCCAATGTCATTGCTACTGTACCGCCTGAACCTGGGTTGTTTTCAGTATCGCTGTGCGTACCGCCTCTATGGAAACTAAATCTACTAGCACTACGCAAGTATGTTGTACTGCCTTGTACACCAATACCGTAGTTTGTGCTCCACAAGTTGATCATCTGACGTGTACTACTACCAAACGATAAGATAGCACTCATTGTATCGTTTACGTCACTACGTAAGAACTGTGTACTATCAATACCGTCAAGTGTGTCAGCATCATCAGCACCAATACCCGTAAGTCCACTACCGTCTCCTGAGAAGCTATTAGCTGTAATGTTACCAGTAATGTTAATGCTACCTGCACCACTTAGTGTGCCAGAGAAACTGTCGTTAGCATCAGCACGTAAAAACGATCCACTATCAAGTCCATCTAGGTTATCAGCACTTAGTCCGCTACCAGCACCGTCATTACCTGAGTGCCAAACAGTGTATGTATTTGTTCCGTCCCAGAATTGAAGTCCGCTTGTACCGCCATCAATGTTAACTCTAGTGTTGCCACCTTCGTTAGCAATGTAAATAACATCGCCTGAATCAGCATACTGCATGTAAGCTCTACGTGTTGCACCTTGATACCAACTAATGTATGGCGAACCTGTTGAGCTTGTATCAGCAAAACGCATTTGTTCGCCGCTTCTACTTGTAGTAATCAACCCTGTAGCAGTATCGTCTGCATCACTGCGTAGGAAACTTGTGCTATCTAAGCTATCTAGTGTCTCTGCATTAACGCTTGAAAGTCCACTACCATTACCGGTAAATGTACTTGTACCAATATTAATGTTGCCAAATCCACTAGTAATACTACCTGCGTTTAGAGCACCAGTACCGGTTAGGTTACTGTATGTTCCGTCAATACGTGCGTTAGGCACTGTACCACTTGCTAGGTTACCTGCTGCAAGTGCTTGTATACCTGCACCATTTGTTGTATTCAAACTACCTGCATAGATAGCACCTACTACACCCATACCGCCTGCAAGTCTTACAGCACCGGTAGCAGTATCAACTGCTGCACTTGTATCGGTAAATGTTTTGACTCCTGCCATTGATTGGTTGCCACCAAGTCTAGCACCGTCTACTGTTCCTGATGTAATATTATCAGCATTCAGTGATCCTAGTCCACTACCATTACCGGTAAATGTACTTGTACCAATATTAATGTTGCCAAAACTTGAAGTAATACTACCAGCAGCCAATGCTCCTACTGTTGTTAGGCTACTTGTTACAACCGCACTTCCTAATGTTGTTGCATTAAGTACACTGGTGTTGTTGATTCTGTATTCTTTAGTGCTTATTAGATTTACATGTTCACTAAAGTCCCAGCTATCATTTGTATTACTCCATGTAATTGTGTGGTTAGTACTACCTAACAATGTAATACCGCCGCCATTAGCAGTTGTATCACTAGGTATTGCTACTTTACCTATTTCAATATTTTTGTCTTCAACTTGTAGCGTTGTAGTATCTAAAGTAGTTGTTGTACCGTTAACTGTTAAGTCTCCAGTTATTACAAGATTACCTGCAATATCTGTATTACCAGTTGCCCAATCCATTACGACTTTGTTTAGACCATCACCAAACTTGATATCACCGTCTGCATCAATTTGCATACGTTGTGTTGCTGCTGTGTAGAAATCAAGTTGATCGTTATCTGATCCTACACTTGCCTCAGCAACAATATACGAGTCTTGATCGCCATCAATAACACCGCCAAGCTCTGCCCAACGTGTACCGTCATAGCCTTCAAATCTTAGTAATTGGCTATTGAAACGTGCGTCACCTTGTACAGGAGAACCTGGTCTTGCTGCTGTGTTACCAACAGGTAACTTGATTGCACCATCATCTGAGAAATTGGTGTATCCTGTGATTTCAGTTATACCACCTGCATTTACACGTATTCTAACTTGTGAATCATTTTGTACTTGTCCTGTAGATCCTACATCGCCAGTTCTAATTATTACATCACCGCCTGTTGCTGCGCCTGTACCTAAACCTCCTTCAATTGTAAGATCACCGCCTGCAACGTCAGTTCCTAATCCATCAGTACCTTTGATTTTACCGTTAGCTGGAGAAGAACTTGTTTCTGCATTACCAACAACAACAGTTTCGTTACGTAATACTAGGTTGTTGTTAATAGTTAACGAACCTGCTGGTATATCTAAAGGATCAGCAGTTACAAGGTCATCAACTCTAATTGTAAATGATGTAGCAGTTGGCGTAGCACCACTTACTGGCCATGTACCGTCTAGGTTCGCCACTGTGCTGCTTGCAATGTTGATTGTATCACCTGGACTAATACCTAATGTATATGGTGTGTATGTAAACGATAGAGATACACCAGATAATATAGTTCCAGTTGTTGCTGCACTCAAGTAAATTGCATCCTCGGTAACACCACTGACTGTTGTGTTACTTGGAATACTTGCACTACCGCCAACAATCATACCTGCTAGAATGCCTGTTGTGTCATTCATGATAACTTCTTTGATTGCGTTGTCTGTAACTTCGGCTGTGCTTTGAGTTACTGATTCTAAGTTTACTGCAACATCTCTGGCAGCAGTAGCTTCATAACTTGCAACATATGTAAACAAGTTTCTTGCACCATTTGGGCTACCAACAGTTATGTTTGTAGCAGCGCCGCCTATTTTCAAACTTGTAACATTTTCATCATAAATTCTACCTGCACCAATACTTGATGAAGTAAGAGCAGCAGAACCAACGTCCAACCCTTCTGCAAGATCAAGTGCTGTACCCCACTCAGGTGTTGTACCATTTGACTTTAAGAAGTTGTTTGCTCTACCAATGTTTAGTGTATTCAATGTACTTGCAGACTGAGCATATAGTATGTCACCAATTGCATATGTACCAATACCAGTACCACCTCTAGTAACTGGAACCAAACTGGTTAAGTTTGCAGGGTTTAGGAAGTATGCACTGTCCAAACTATCAAGTGTACCAGCATCAATAACGCCGTCTTTAATGAATACTTGTCCTGTGCCTCCAGCATCTACGTCAAATTGAGACTGTAAGAACCTACTTGTTCCTAGTGTAGAAAATGTTCCTAGTGGATCATAGTCAGCATTAGCAATACCAATATTAACTGGATCACCGTAAAACTCTCCGCTTAGACTCGAACCTGTAAGTGTAATTGGGTTATCTGTTGTTGTTGCAACTTTCAAACTTTGTACAACAGTTTTATAACTACTATCACCAAACAATGCTGTATCACTGTTTGGAACACCTGATGCTGCAAGTCGACTTGGAGATACTGTACCAGAAATAATGTTTTCTGCGTCAATGTTTGTAACAGCAAGTGTGTTCCAGTTTGCAATCAATCTACTTGAAGTATTAATAACACTTTCAATTTGTACGTTATTAGTAATTACTTCAGCACTACCCGTACCTGTTGTAGTAATATCTTGTGCGTTTGTAACCAAATCGTTAATACTGCTCAAAGCATCTGAACGTAGTGCGTGTATAGTAAATGAGTTTGTTGTAACAGATCCTACAAAGAATCTTGCACCACTGTCAACTGGTCCACCTGCTCCGCCGGTACTAAACAATTCGTTTGCAGTAGAACCGTCATCTAATGATTCAATACGTATTGCATCACCTGTTGTTAGTCCATGTCCTTCAACTACAATACTATTATCAGTTGTGTTTACAGTGTAACGTGTAATGTTGTGATTGTTGTTTGCAGGAGTACTTGTAAATTCTACTTTGTTTAATAGAGCAAAGCCTTCATACAATTCAATTGTATTTGCATCGATGCGTTTTACATAGTAAACTTGTTGGTTTAACAAACCACCAATTGGAACATTTGCTAGTGTATCGTATGTTACAGGATCACCGTTGCTTAGTCCGTGATTAGTAATTGTAATTCTATATGTACTGTAATCAACAGCACCACCACCGCCTACATCACCTGCTAGGAAGTTATGTGTAATAATATCGTCTAAGTTGATATCTTTTGAAGTTGCAACAGCAGTGTTATCTTCAACATAGTCTAAAGATGAAGCACTAGCAACAAATAGCTCGCCGCCAATAATGTTTACGTAGATACGTTTTTCAATACCTGTAACTTCAATTTCAAAGCCACTACCGGTTCCGCCTACATCGCTTGCATTAACTTCTAACAAGTCTCCTTGTGCATAACCTGTACCACCTCTGTTGATATCAACATCTGTAATTTGTCCTGCTGTAACTGTGATGTTGGCTTTTGCTCCTGTACCAGATCCTGTTTTTGCCTGTAAAGGAACAGATTCGTATACTTTATTTCCTAATACAGGTGTATAACCAGATCCGCCTACAATGTTTGCGTTGTCTAAATTAGCAGCAACGCCGCTTTTGAATTCAGTAACAGCACCTTGAGCGCCGCCGTCAGCACTTGTAACAATAGTGCGCACTGTACCAGTTGCTGCTGCACTTGCTTTGGTTGGATCGGCACTATCTACGTTTGCATAGGTAAATGTTGTTGATGTTGGAACACTTAGAACAAGACCATTTTCGTTATATGTTTCGTCTGTAGTGTTCAAAATTTGAACAGTGTTACCTACTTGTAAATTGTGTGCTGCACTGGTTGTTATAGTAGCAACGTCACTGTTACGTTCTGCAAATGTTAAACTACATGTTTCGTCTGTTGTAAACGTATAACTTTGAGTTGGATCCATTACTAAGTATTGGCTTGAATTTGAACTACGTAGGAACCAGTTGTCGATAATCTCTGTGCTTGGTCCTTTAGATGTAGGTGCAACACCTGAATCAACACCGTTAACAAACAAGTTAGGTGCTGTTCCGCTAGTATCCCATGGATCTCCAGTTGAGTCATCCTCGTCATTCCATGCTCCATCAATAGTAACAACAAGTACGTTACCACTTAAAGCATAGTTACCTTTTGCATAACCGGTTGCACCGTCAATACCAGGCTGTGTAATAATATCACCATCTGATGCTGTAAACAAGTTAGCACTCAATGTTAGTTCAACTTGTTCGTAGTTTTCAGTAGCAATGTCACCAGCTTTCAAATCAATAGCAGGAATATCATCAACTTGTTCTAGTCGTGATTGATAACCATTTGTGTTTGTGTTTGTAAACTGACGTGTTGCAGGAATCAAGTCTGGATTAAGCTGACCGTTTACGTTCAACTGAACAATAGCACCTGGAACAGCCGCAGTACTCACAGTTTTGTCAACAAAGCCACCTAGTCTGTTTGAAATAAAACTTCTTACTGCTAACTGTGTTGACAATCTGCCATCACTAGGACCGCCGATCTCATCGTCGCCTAAGTTAACACTGGTTGAAATTTCTTCGATAGCAACATCAGACAGACTTAGACGTAGTGCGTCAAGTTCGTCCACCTGAACTTTGTTACGGAAGGTAATGTTACCAGTTCTGTTGAACGCTGTAATAAAATCACCAACTTTGAAGTCACCAAGTTCGTTTGTACCTGATGAGTACACACGACCTGGTAATTCTTCAAACTGTTCGTATTCTGCTCTTGTATTACCGCCGTTTTGTGGTAGAGCGTTATAGTCTGTGCCTGAACCTGCATATTCCCAAGTGTGTGCAGATGAGTTAACAACAGAAGGTCTGTGGAACCAACATTGCTTTTCTGGCAGTGCTGTCAAGTTTGTTAAACTTGAACTACCGTCTGTAGCTGTAATACTAAATGTTGCAGTGCCTAAACCTAGTCTTGCACTTGTTTCATTAACACCGATAACAGTATTAGGAGTGCCAGCAGTATGGTCTTCATCAATTGTACTAGTTTCATCAAATTGTATTCTAAGTAGTGCTTGTCCTACTGCAACTTCTTCAATACTTACAACTAGTCTGCGCTCTCTTGGTTCCCAACTATAAACAATAGCACTGTTGTTTTGTGCGCCTGTAGTACCTGTAATAGATCTACCAGGAACAAATTCATAACTTTCAGAACCTGATTCAAGTATCAATGTTTGATATGTTTGATGCGAACTTAAAATTTCTTCTACATAAAATTCAATAACATCAGAGAAGAACTTGTGTGTTCCTGTGCTTGCTTCGATAATGTTAACATCAAAATCCAAACTATCGTCAAACGCAAGTGTAAACTCATCTTCACTTAGAAGTTTTACATAGTACTGTTGTTCATCATCTAGTCCTCTAATAACGTTGTTACCATTTGGATCGTAGATAACTTTTTGTCCATTAACAAACCCGTGTCCAACGATTGTAAAGATATTTGTTTCATCATTTACATCTACTGCACCATCGAAAGTTGTTTCTGTAGGTGTAAGTTTATAATCGTTAGTGATATCACCTTCTGAACTAACTTCAGTTGGATCTGGCAAGTCTTGTGGATCATTGATAATTGTGTTAACAATATCAAATCTACTACCAACAAAGTTTTGAACGTCTGCTGATACACCGGTAATGTATGTTAGAGCTTCTGTTTTTGCTTGTTCAATAGCTGCAATAGTTTGTAACTCTTGTCCACTGATACTGATACGTGAACTGTCTTGTAAGTTTTGTGTATAATATGCTAGACCAGCACTACGTGAATATCTGTTACCTGTATCCCAAGTGTCTTTGGCTGCCGCTTCAACAATAAGCTGAGTATCTCTATTACATTTTGATTCGTCGTATGTAAATCCATACCAAATGTTTGCTTGTATTTGGGTGTTGATATATTCTGTTACGTTCTGCGCAATGTTTATAGCACCAATAGTATCAAGCAATCCGTATGCTTCAGATTCGCTTCCTGTTACCCATGAAACATCTGGCTCAATAGTTGTAATTGGTGTAGCGCCTGTGCCGTCAATAAAATCAATAATTTCTTGTAATCTATCAGAAGCTGCTGTGGCTGCTGCTGCACTACCTGCGGCTGCACTAGTATCTTGTGTTTCAGCATTGCCTGCACTTACTGTTACAGTTGTTTCTAATATAACTTCGCTTATAACAGTTTGCAGTCTGCCATATGCAGCAACAGTTTCTTCTTGCTGTCCTGTGCCATATTGTGCAGTCCCGTCAATGAAGTATGCTGCTGCTGCTAGTTTAGATTGTAAATTACCGCCGTATGTTAAATCATACAGCAATCCATCAATAATTAATTTTGAATCTCTTAAACATTTTGCTTCATTGTAAACAAAGCCTGTAGAGAATGGAGCAGTGCCTGCTGCAATTTGTGTGTCAATCCATGCATTAACTTCTGCTGCAATAAAATCTTTGTTGTTGATCAGTTGCGTTACAGCATTTGCGTATCCGCTATCGCTTGCATTGTCACTACCACCAGTTGGTGTTGGTCTTGAATATGCTGCTGCAACACTGTCACCTGGCACGGTATTTTCATCGCCGTTGGTAATAATGTCAATAATCTCATCCCATAGGGCATTTGATCTTGAAATTGCTGTAGCATCATTTAACAAATTACCAGTAAACGTTTTTGCTTGTCCAAATGCTGCAATGTGTTGATCTTTCTGTGCAGCAAATGTATCTGAATCAAAACTTGCGCTGAAGTATCTAAGTGCTGCACTTACTGATCTATGGTTACTGTTGAACAAGATATCAAATCTTACTGCATCAACTAGAAGCTGAACGTCACGCTTACACTTGTCTTCATTGTAAGTAAAGCCAGCCCATATACTTGGAGTTGCTGCACTAATTTGTGCGTTAATCCATGTTACAACATCATCTGCAATTAAATCTCTGTTTAGTATCAACAAGTCGTGTGCAGTTTTGTAATCTGGTTCTCTAAAGCGTAGAACAAATTCTTCAACAGGTGCATCACGATTAATACCTACAATACTAATTGTTTGTTTACCTTCACTTGCACCAGTACCTGTAACAAATGCTCTGTCAAATTGGAATGCTTTTGGAGAGAAGCCAGAACTTCTCAGCGCATACAAACCAAAGTTGGTAGCAGAGTTGGTAATTGAACAATATCCACCTGACTGACAATACACACCATTGAGTAGGAAGATTTCAAAACAAGACACGATCTGTGCATAAGCATCGTTAGTTAGTCGCCACGCTGTTCCGCCAAATGATAGAATAGTAAAGGCGTTAGCAACCATTGACTTACCTTGTTCAGGTATAGCACCAATGACTGGATTCTCAGCCTCAATACCGTATGTCGGAACGTTTGGAGATTCAACTTTTGAACCGTCAATCTTAGCACCGTTCATACCTAAGAAAGAAATAATCGAGGCGTTCTGAATATATGGCGAAGTAACAATAGTTGGTCTTGTGTTAGGTAAGTTTGTGTAATCTGCTCTATCTGTAATTACAGGATCAAACGGATCATCGAACGCCACAGCATAGTCAGCAGTAATAGTTGGAACATAGTTATCATCAACACCGTCACGGAATGTAAATTCACCAAAGTAACAAGCGTTTCTAACACGTAGGATATCCAAGTTAGCGTTTGCAGGACGAATAATACAACCACGCAAACCGTCACCTTTGATAACTGTGTTATCTGGAACAATGATTGGGTTGTCTTCGGTGTAGTCTCCAACCGCAACTTTAATGTTTACACGACGGAAGTTAGTAGTGCCATCTGCATTATATACAAGTCCTGAGGCAATCTGACAGGCTCTTTTAACAGTTTTAACTGGAGCGCTCTGTCCATCATTAGCGTCATCACCTTGTTCAGCAGAAACGTAGATAACATTACCACCAAATACGTCAGCATCGGTAAAAGATAAGTTACCAAAACCATCTGTTTTCAAGAGCTGACCTACAGTACCACGTGACGGAGGCAGTGTCATTGTGTATCCTGAGTCTAATGTATCTGGCGCTTTGATTCCTACACCGTCATCGCCTGACGCTGTAAGTTCTTTGAATGTTAAGGTTTTAGCATTTTCAAGATCAAAGTCATTGAATACGTTCATTCCTGCTTGTGTAAACTGAGCAGTTTCAAATTCGTTTACTTTGATACTAATTTCTGCACTTGCACTATCACCTTGGTCTGTGATTGCAATTTCAGTATCTTTATCAAAAATGCGTCTAGTAATGTCCTGTACTGTGTTATCATCACGTAACAAGAATACTTTACCGTCAGCTGTGTTGATTGCTAATTCACCGGATTCTAATTGAGAAACTATAGGTTTTTTATTCGCGACTGCAGATCGCTTATGTCTAATTGTTGTTGCCATAATGGCTGCCTCCTATTTAGGTACGGGTCAGGTCTATAAAGACGCCCAAAACTACACGATAGAAATCGCTGTACAGTTATTTATCATAGGAGTAAAATGGCGGCTTAGAACTCGCCGCC
>Ga0255768_10003032_pt1 | contig 16770 bp, 14 predicted proteins | sample 071ome_33_FD_179983 | JGI IMG/M metagenome (GOLD analysis project Ga0255768, IMG submission 179983) | Coastal salt marsh microbial communities from the Groves Creek Marsh, Skidaway Island, Georgia - 071412AT metaG (version 2) | ecosystem: Environmental > Aquatic > Marine > Intertidal zone >...
AACGGTGTGGTAATGATACCTTTTAACACCCCTTTCACCGCGCCTTTACCGGCTTCTTCAGAGATATCCTTAGCGCTGGCAACCACTTGTTCAACCCGAGTGATATACCCCGGAATCTCAGCCCGTGTTTTTTCCACTTCATCTAATACATCAGGCACTAAAGGCGCAACCTCTTTAACGGTTTGATTGGTCTGATGCACCGCAAGCACCGCGCTGTCTGCCGTTTTCAAAATGGCAGGTAATTGTGCATTCACTTCCTGCACTCGACTGTCGATTGCGTCTACTCGTGAAAGTACGTCTGGAAGGGTTTCACGTATCGTTTTCACTTCTGTCAGTATTTCAGGCACTAGCTGACGATAGGCTTTGGCTTCTTCTACAACACTCGGAATGGATGCACTTACCTGATTAACCGTATCCAGCACATCTGGAATCTGAGCGGTAATGGGTTCAACCGTCTTACTGGTTATATCTAGATGCTCAAGTACGCCCGGAATCTGATCAACCACGCGAATTAATGCATAACCGAAATAGGTCAACGCACAGGCCAAGGCTAGCAGAGAGAACGAAAATAGGATGCTTTTGAAGGAGCTTGATGAAGCAGCGCGATCAGACATAGAGAATTACACTTTCATTGATGGAAACACTCATTAATACACGCATTGTATGATGGCTTGCAAATGAATTAACGAAAACGTCTTACGCATTCGGGCTGACAGGCAACTCAATAATAAATGAACTGCCCTCGCCCAGTTTCGATTCCACCCTCAATACACCATTATGTTGAGCAATAATATCGCTGGAGATACTGAGTCCTAACCCTGTTCCTTTAGTTGAAGCCTTGGTGGTGAAGAAGGGTTCAAAGATTCGGCTTGCAACGTCTTCTGACATACCCTCGCCATCATCGGTGACCCGTATTTCGACAATCTGATCTTTGAGCTCGGTGGAAATGGTAATGATGCCTTTTTCCTTAATAGCTTGGGACGCATTCACCAAAAGATTCAGAAACACCTGATTTAATTTTCCTGGATAACAAAGAATACTGGGCAGTTCACCAAGCTCGAACTCGACCTCACACGCATACTTCAGCTCATTCCAGACCAATCGAACGGCGTTCTTCAATTCATCATTCACATCCACTTGAATCATTTCTGCTGAGTCGGGTCGGGCAAATTTTTTCATGCTTTCCACAATACTCTCAATGCGTTGCATGCCGTCGAGGGATTCATCAATCAATGGCGCCAGATCCGTTAGAACGTATTCAAGATCATCCGGTTTGACCGTTTCGATTTGCTCTTTGAGTTGCTCAATAAGCTCGGCCGGAACTTGACTGGCGTCAAAGAACTTCTGTTCATAGAGGCTCTGAAATAAAAAGTAGGGAATGCATGCTGTCTGTATGGTACTAGTATAATCTTTCAGTACTTCCAAATTACTTTTCACAAACCCTGCTGGATTATTGATTTCGTGCGCTACACCTGCGGATAAAAAACCTAAGCTGGCCATCTTCTCACTTTGAACCAATCTCGATTGGTTATCGCGTAGCTGCTCATAAGCGTACTCAACAATTTTGGTTCGCTTACTAACTTGCTGAGACATATAGGTTGAGACCCGCGCTAGATCATTCACTTCCTGTATTTTGGTTTCCACTTTTGGTAATTCAGATATATCACCGTTCGCCAAAGCGCTTACGTGCTCGGAAAGTTCAACCATAGGCCGGATAAAATATTTTTTACCCAAGTAAAAACTGACGCCCGCAGAAAGCAGCAATGCCAACAACAGCACGCCAATCAGCAAGGCTAGAATTTTATGTTCCTGTCTCAATTGTTCATTGACATCAGCAATGTATTCCACCGAAAGACCAAGATTTTCCCAATAGTCAAAGGTAATGATTCCCTGAAGTGTTTCCCCAATACTAGCCACAACTTTGTTGTTTTGTTTTAGGTTGATTCGTTCATCATTCAATCGCTCTCTAAGCTTGAGATAATCACTAATTCGGAAAAAAGGCACTTCAGCAATCAATGCACCCTCGGTTTGGGCATTTAACTTTACAGGTACCGATACACGCCAAAAATATTGATTAGTAGCTTCATCGAAATTAATACTGAAATCTCGATCTGCTTCGCCTTTCAGCAATCGGGAAATATCTTCAGCTGCTTGATAATCAAATGCAGGCAGTGGATCACGTCGGTGTATCAGTTTACCTTCAAAATCCACCAGCACCTGTTGCGTGCTTTCACCTTGAAGATGCAACTGAGAAAAGAAATCCCTGAGAATTTCTTTCATTTGTGCAGGCTGCATAACGCCTTGTTGAATCATCGAGAACTGGGCGTGTTCTGAAAGTGCACGATGATAGCTGTGAATAAATCCTTGAAACTCAATTTTGAGTGTGCGAACCCGCTCTTCAACAAACCGCATGTGCGCCTCGTTATTGCTGGCTTTCAGCTGTCCATAGACAATGCCAATCAAAGCCATTGCCAAAATGCAGTAGGACACCAACAAGAACAGACCAAATCCGTTGGCAATAGAGATACCTGTGTCAGACTTTTGAGAATGCCTTTTCATACCCACCATCTCAGCGCTCTATGTAAATAACACCATGGGAGTCAAAATATCCCATCGCATAATTCTCAGGATCGAGGGCCTCATGGGCATTTAAGTTGTTAGGTGTGTACTCCGAAAAGGGACGTTTATAGTCACGAATCAACCCCCTGACCGGGGTATCAAATAACTCAAGTTGGTGTTTTATCGCTTGTCGAATCTGTTTAACAGAAAGTGTCATGTCGACCTTTTCCATCGCTACTAACAGTAGCCGCGTTAAGTCATAGCCGTGAATAAATCCGGCCGGAGCCTTAATGTCATCAAGTTTATAAATTTCCTCCGGAAACAAAGCTTGGGTTCTCGCAAAAACCTGCAGGGCTTGCTCGGATAAATCTGAAGATAAAAACGAGAAGTCAGTCTGAATAAACTTTAAATCCATCTTGTCACGTGTAGAGGCTTTTAGGCTTTGATAGAATTGGCCACCGGTTATACCCCAATGACTTCTAACTGCAATTGACTGAGTTTTTTTATCCTCCATCAAGGCCTCAAGAAGCACCTCGCCCTCGGGCGCATTAGCCACTAAAAAGACCACATCAGCACCTGAATCGGCTATATTTCGGGCAATCAACTTGGCTTCATGAATACCAATGTTCCAATTAAACATATGTTGACCTGCCAAACCTATGCCTAAGCGTTCAAGCTGTTGGGTCATGGTCTTGTGATTGGAGCGGCCCCAGCCGGTTTGCTCCAGCAACAGATAGGGCTTTTTAAACTTCTCCTTTACCATCGAATGATCAACAATAAAACTGCCTGCTCTTGAGTCATCAATAGATAACCGATAAATCCAGTTTTCATCGGTAGAACTTCTGGTGATGGGCCCAGCAGCGGCCCAAGGCACCAGCGTCAATATCTGATTGGCATTAATGAAGTCTTTATTCGCTAATAAGGGGGGGGAATGTAAACCACCAAATACAGCCAAGGCAGAATTATTTTCCAGAAACCGATTAAGATGGGACAAGCTTCTTGGCGTGCTACCCCGATGGTCTTTAACCACAAGCTCTAGGTTAATCCCTTGAACTTGGTTATTTACCTCAGACAAAGCCACTCGTATGCCTTGTTCTATGGATCGTCCCGCAACTTTTGACCCGCTGGACATATCAGCGTCTAGAATGAGTTGAAAGGATGGAGGCGTTCCGGTTGAACCTGCACTTGTTAAACCTTTAGTCGTTGAAACATCACTGCCAACCGCTAAGTTCGCTCCCAAAAGTAGAACAGCAATGACATTCAAAAGTCCCTTCGCGACAAATATTCTCAAAGACAAAAGATTCATAAACCCTCCATGTTCCTAACTAAGACTAGTCAACAAATCATTTGCTCACACAGCCGAGAGCTGTTTTATTTAACAAACAAGGTCAAAGGCGAGTTTTGATGATGTTCAGCATCAATCAACCGATCAATCAGACGGGTTGTTAGTGTAGTATCGCTCTCCAATAGAACCTGACCGGAAGAAGTAATCACCTTCTCACACAAGGTCATACCAGGTTTCAGAGCATGTGCAGAAATAGGCCGTACGCTCCCTTTCAACTGACCTTTATCTCTGCGTTCCATCATCAATAGGAATTGATCAACCAATTCCGGATCAAGACGCTTACCGGATTGCTCTTTTAACTGTTTCTTTGCCTGAACCGTACTCACTTTACTATTCAGCTCACCTGAAACCAGCTTATCGTAGAAAAGAACAACCGATACAATTCGAGCCATCTGACTCTCTTGCTCTGAAAAATCATCATCCAAAGTAACCAATGCCTCAGCAATAGAATTGAACTTATCGCTGATTGAAAGAAGTGTTCGCCCCATTTGATATTGCTTACCTATCAGCTCTTTATCTTCTTTTGAATAGGCATACTCTTTTTTCTTATTTAACTCATCAGAGAGCAACAATCGACCAATAGAACTGAAGTACCCTAATAGATAACAGCTGTTTTGCATTGCATTTTGCAAACAAAGATAGTCGGCAAACATCCTTGAAGCATCGGCTACCCGCTTTGAATGTCGCCATATCTCTGGCAATCGCTGGTGAAGAGATTCCATCAGCACCAAAACCGATTCTTTTTCACCCGGCTTTGAAGATGGATCACCTTCAAAAAGATTAATCAAAGGATCAATATCAGAATCACGATTGGTTTGAACTTTTTTCTCAGCCAACGCCGCTTTTACACGGGATACCAGCTGGGCATTGTTCCAGGGTTTCTCAATGAAAGCATGAACATGACCTTCGTTAATGGCTTTAATCACCAGATCATGATCACTGTAACCAGATATAAGCATACGAATAGATTCTGGATTAAAGTCATAGACTCTATTCAACAACTCAGCTCCGTCCATATCAGGCATGCGCATGTCGGACAACACTAAATCATATGTTTGCTTTTCCATCATCTCAATGGCTTTCGTGCCACCTAACGCAGTATGAAACTCCATTTGTTCAGAATGAAACAAGCGTTCAAGAGACTTCAAAATACCCGGCTCATCGTCAACCGCCAACACATAGGGGCGTTCATTTACCTGAACCGGAGTTAACAAGTCCTCTTTGGCATCAGAGGCCTCATTAACTTGAACGATCTGCATGTCTTGTTTCATAAAAAAGTCCTCTTTGAACTAGAAATCCTCTAGCGTAATCCATATAACAACCTTAGAAGCTTTCAAAATCCTGGTCGAATTTAAATTAGGACACACTAGTTTTAGCAATTGCTGTTCCAGTCTTAAAATGCATCGTCATGATGCAGTAAATCACAGGTAGCCATAGAAAACTTACGAAGGTAACCAAACTGGCAAGAACCAAAGCAGAAACGGGTTGTATCAGGACAATCATTAGCGTCATGATCAGCATACATAATAGAGATTGATAAATTTCCCAGTTCACATGATTAGATACTCTAAGCAGCATGTTCGCCACATCCAAGATAAGTAGAGCAATCGCACTGAGACACAGGATAGATACCATTGGAATAGCCACCTGCCACTGCTCCGCAAATAGCAAATTAATGTAAACCGGAGCGAGTAAAGCCTGTAATAAAAAGATGCCAGAGATCATTGCTACGACCTTCATAACATGTGGTAATTCATCAACCAGTCTAGAGTTTCGTTTGGCTTCACTTATGTAAGGATACAAGCTGGTAATAAACCCACTACTGATAGACTGACTAAGACCAACACCACTGCTTTTTGCAAAACTGTACAAGCCAAATAGCTCAGGACTAAGAATTCTGCCTGCGAGAAGAACATCGATATGCAATCGACCGACTTTCAACAGTTCACTCAGTAAAACCCTTCCACTGAAGCTAACGAGTTTTGGCATAAAGATTTGGCAAAATCTGGCCCTGATCGGTTGAGTTTTCGCAAAGCTAAACATAATCACCCAAACCGCTGCCGCCAGAATTTTTGCGTAAGCCACGGACATCAGACCAAGTCCCAGAATCAACATTAAGGCAGCTGACAAGTTATCCACAGCAATTGATATCCCCGAAGCTATACCAAAATATCGCATGTTCCCAAGACGCTGCAGTAAAAACACACGTACAGTCACCAAAGGATAGATCAAATGACTAAACGCCATAACATCTAACATCATGACCAAATGCGAATTATCATAAAATGCCGCGATTAATCCTGAGATCGAAAGTTGTAATAAGGTAAGACCAATACAGACAATCCACTGAAGCGTCTTGGCATTGCCTGCGTAATCATCAAGTTCCTGATCTGAACACTGAATCACCTTTGCGCCAATGCCCAAACGACTGAATACCCGAATCAACTCATGACATACCAAAGCCAACATCGCCGTACCGTAATCTACAGGCGTGAACAGTGCTGCAAAGACTAACAAGGTGACGATTCTCGACAGACGAGCCATAAACTCTGAAAGCATCATCCATGAAGCCCCTTTTACTAATCTGGACTTCATTGCACGAGAGTTACGTAAACGGTCTTTCACAGATCGGAGATGACTTAACCATGATTCGTTCATTCGGATACTCATATCACCCCTCCTGATTCAGAACGGACAACTCATCAAACTGGGGATAAGTATTTTTAACCTTGATGACCAAACGCTCTAAAGCACGAAAGAAGAACTGGGGTTTTGATTGCTCCCCAATCAACCATGAAGCAGGCTTGATCAATAATTGAACAACAGCAAACTTTACTCGGGCTTTAAAATCTGGCTGAAAGGTGTGCCACAAAGGCCCCTTACTGTAATGGCGAATGTAATCATCCAGTAAGTGCTCGCTGTTATTGTTCCAACGACGGCTAATTCGTTGAATAATGGATGAACCATTAGCCAATCGAATCAGATGTCCATTCTCGCCCCATCCCACCTGACACTGCTTCGGAAGAGGTTGATTGGATGCATGAAGTAACTCCTCAATAAATATCTGGGATGAGGCATCTCGTTTAACAATGAACACACCCGTGTTAAAGCGACTGCTGAAACCATCACTCAGATAAATGCTTTTACCTTTTGCTTCCAAATAGTGAATAGGAGGAGTATGTCCACGTATCTCTGTATCCGCATCTAAACATATCACCCAATCATAGCCCGCCAGCAAAGCCTCTTTTATAAGAGCAATTTTCAACCAACAGCTTTCACGGCCTAAAAACGTTAATCCAGGTTTGGTCACTGAAATGTATTCATAGCCCTGGCGCTTACAATAGTCTTTGTGACTTTCGATATTCGATTGGTAATAATATTGATAGCCATTAGTCGCGACAGAAAAACACAGTACTCGGGACGTCATCACAGCGCGCCTCCCACTTTCGAATCAGGTTGCTGTAATTTAATTCGCCCCATCATTGCCATAGAGGTCCGTTCAGCCCACTTGTAAATCGAACGAGGCAGCATTGACAGTAACGCACAAACATAGGTTCCAAAGCTTCGTACTGGCTCTGAGATAAAAATATCAGGGCACAAAATAAGCGATCTATTGATCAGTTTTAACGCTTTTAAACCTTCACCTGAATGAACTGCTCGACGGGCAAGGTAGCGCATTTGATAGGCTTCAGCTCTGCTTTGATATTGATAGAAAAAGATAGGGTAATAGACACTGTTTTTTTGCTCTATGTATTGCCAACTGCGGTGCTGCTTTTCCACATCAGCCGATAATCCGGATTCATTAACTCTGTAATAGGTTAAGGGTTTACCAATACCTTCAAATACAGCCTTGCCTTGCAATGCGCTACGCAGCCAAAATTCCACATCTTCCGACTGACGCATGGATTCATCGAAATACTGAACACGCAGGCCATTTTTTCCCTCAACGGTTTCAGCCATGCGATTTAAGAATGACCTGCGCATAACAGGTGCCGAACCATTTCCTACCGGGTTTCGACAATAGATATGTCCTGCATCAATATTGGTTAATCTAGGAAACTGCCCAACCCCCAAACATTCATCGTCTTCATTAACGAAGAGAGATGCGCTGTAGCTAATGTCTACATTCGGAGCAAATTTAAAATGTGAGAAGTGTTCAGCAAGCTTTTCAGGGTGCCAGAAATCATCAGAATCCAACAGTGCGACGAACAAGCCTCTGGATGCCTGGATTCCAGTATTTCTGGCCGCAGCTAAACCCATATTTTTTTGGGTAATAATTCTTATTCGAGCATCCGAATAAGAATTGAGAACAGATAAGGAATGATCGGTAGATCCATCATTGACACAGATAACTTCAAAGTTTTTAAAGGTCTGAGCAAGTACCGAATCCAAGCACGTAGGTAAATATTTAGCCACGTTATACACAGGCACAACGACTGAAAAAATTGGCAAACTCATACATTACTCCCAACTATTAAATGATTTAACTAGGAGTTTGCAACGTCTAAACCAAAAGAATAATTCCCAATACTTTCATTAAGTTACGATCAAAAAAACAAAAAAAAGCCAAGTTATTCGTACTTGGCTTTTTTAATTTAATAATAATTTTTGCAAAGTGATAAGACATATCAGGATACGCCATAGCCCTGAGGATTGTTATGTTGCCAATTCCATGCATCTCGGCACATGTCCAATAAACTTCTTTTAGTTGACCAATTTAGTTCTTCCCGAGCTTTGGCAGGATCGGCATAAAACGATTGAAGATCACCTTCCCTTCGTTCCACAACACGATAAGGGATTTTAACATTAGCTACACTTTCAAACGTCTTAAGCATTTCCAAAACACTGGTTCCTAATCCTGAACCCAGGTTATAGGTATCCAGCGTCGCGCCACGGAATAATTTCTCCAACGCCTTGAGGTGCCCTGCAGCTAAATCCATAACGTGAATATAATCTCTGATACAGGTGCCATCATTCGTTGAGTAATCGCCACCAAAAACATTTAGCTTATCCCGCTTACCAACAGCCACCTGAGTAATATAGGGCATCAAGTTATCAGGTATACCGAGCGGGTCTTCACCGATTAAACCAGAAGGATGCGCTCCGACTGGATTAAAATAGCGTAACAATGAAATAGACCAATAAGGATCAGAGGCATAAAGGTCTTCCAAGAGTTGCTCAACACAAAGTTTTGTTCTTCCATAAGGGTTGATCGCATGAGTATGTGCTGTTTCTTGATAAGGGATCGGCGCTTTATCACCATAAACGGTGGCGGAAGAACTAAAGACCAGGGTTTTCACATGGTGACTCTTCATGACATCTAATAAGGAAATTGTCCCCGAGATATTATTGTCATAATAACTCAATGGATCATCGACCGACTCTTTCACAGACTTCAGGCCCGCAAAGTGAATCACACCGTCAATTTGATGCTTAGAAAAAATACAATCCAAGCCTTCTTTATCTTTTATATCGAACGGATAAAAAGAAACCCGTCGGTCGGTTAACTGCTCAATTCTGCTTAAAGATTCCTCAGAAGAATTAGAAAGATTATCCAACACAACAACATCGTATCCCTCTTCTAAAAGAAGCAATACCGTGTGGCTGCCAATGTAACCCGAACCGCCGGTTACCAGAATTGTTTTACTCATCATGCTCACCTCGCTGAAATTCAGTAACGAACTTCAGCAAAGTCAAAGCCAAAATTTAAAACATGATAAATTACTTATTAAACTATTGTTTTTATTATTATTTTAAATCCATACTCTCTTCCATCCTTAATCCACGCATTCCCAAAATAAGAAAGTTAAGTGCAAGATGAAAAGCACTTAAAAAATATTAGGCTTGATCCTTCCAGCTTTGAATCTTTCGATAAAGCGTAGATGGACTCACTTCCAATAAAGCCGCCGCTTTTACTACATTGCCATCACATGCATTCACCGCATTTTCAATAGTAAGTCGCTCAACTTCATGAAGCGGCGATACCCCCTGAGCAATGTCTGACATATCATCACTTGCAGCAATCTTACTAGAATGAATCTCGCTAGCGTTATGTGTAGTCGTAGCTGAAGATTCAATGACCTCCTGTTGCACAACTCTTTGCCCAGCTTCGACATCGCCAGTAATACCCATTGCCATTTTCATATCATCCAGACTAATCAATGGCCCTTGAGCCATCACTACCGCACTCTGAACGGCATTTTCGAGTTGTCTTACATTACCTGGCCATGAATATTGGGCAATAAACGCCTCAGCATCTTTGGAGAAGCCAACCACCACAGCATCTTCCTTACGGACATAATGCTGTAAAAAGTACTGGGCCAGTAGAACCGAATCCTGTTCTCTGTCTTTTAAATCAGGAAGGTGTATTGAAATTACGTTTAGTCGATAATACAAATCTTCTCGTAGCTTCTTCTCTGAGATAGCCAGTAATGGATCACGATTGGTTGCACAAATGAATCGAATATCCACTTTCTCAACTTTATTACTACCTACTTTCTGGTAAGTGCCGGTTTGGATGAACCTAAGCAACTTGGCTTGCAAAAGAATATCCATCTCACCAATTTCATCCAGAAACAACGTCCCCCCATCGGCTAATGCAGCGGCTCCATCACGATGACTGACCGCACCGGAGAACGCCCCTTTTAGATGACCAAAGATTTCTGACTCCATTAGTTCTGATGGAATCGCTGCACAGTTAATAGCAATAAAAGGTTCAGTACTTCGCTTGCTCAAATTATGAAGCGCCTGAGCGGCTACCTCCTTACCTGTACCACTGGAACCGGTAATAAACACCGATGCATTACTTGGTGCCGCTCGTTCAATGGCACTGTAAATAAACTGCATGGAGACAGACGTACCGATAAAGCCTTCAAACTGATCTTTAATATAAGTTTGATACTGTTCCAGAGAACGCTTTAACAAAGCCCGCTCAGCAATCATTTGCTGAGTATTGATGGCATGCTCAATGGTTTGAATAAGCTGAGCTGCATCCCATGGTTTATTGATGTACCCCCAGATACGACCATCATTAATAGCAGACAACACAGAATCACCGTCACTGTATCCCGATAAAATCATACGAACCGTCTCAGGGTATAACTCTGCAACCTTAGCCAGAAATTCTGCGCCATCCATACTGGGCATTTTCATATCAGACACAACCACATCGATTGGCTGATCCTCCATTAATGCCAAGGCTTCTTGTCCGCTGTTGGCGAAATGGCAATTTGCAGATAGAGTTCGCATTACACGCCGTAATGCCTGAAGAATCGAAGCTTCATCATCAACAAATAGAATCTGGGCTTGATTAATAGAAGATGCCACCCTGTGTACTCCTGTTAAGTTCCTTAACTCAGTCTAGTCCGAAATCACGTAATGTGTTGATTGCCTCCCAGAAAAGGAATTTTTCGCAAAGCCATTTCTATTTTGCGAAAAAAAAACCTCAAATAACTCATATTCCAACCAAATGCCCGGATTTACTGGCTCTTAAATTTGGCACGACGATTGAAATACACCTGTAAAGCGAACAAAAAACGTTCATTCAGTTGAAATCAATTTCCTTCAACGGAGTCAGCCATGAATAACAAGACAACGACAATGGAAACGCCCCAGTCCAAGGCTCTGGTACCTTTTAAAAGTGCCTTAACACTCTTCAAATTACCAATAAATAACTGCCATATTCATGATGCTGTTAATTGGACAACACGACCTAGACGCGGAGATTGTCGAATTGGTTTTTTTGTTAATGCTCACTCCATCAATCTAGCGGCTAAAGACGCTCAATTCAAAGAGACATTAAGCCAGGCAGATACGTTATTTGCTGATGGTTTAGGTATGCGCATCGCTGCCAGATATCGAGGTCAACGAATGGTTGATAACGTCAACGGCACTGATACATTTTTACCGCTTTGTAAGAAAGCTGAAATGAACAAGCTTTCCATTTATTTATTGGGCGGTAAACCAGGGGTCGCTTTACAAACAAAACAGAACATCAAACAACTTTTTCCAGACCTAAAAATTGCTGGTACTCATCACGGATATTTTGATCCCAAAGACTGTGAACACATCATCCAAAGCATTAACCAAAGCCAATGCAACATTCTATTAGTCGGCCAAGGTTCTCCCCTACAGGAAAGTTGGCTTATTGAACACAAAGACCAATTAAACTGTCGTGCCGCTCTCGCGGTTGGCGGTTTATTCGATTACTACTCGAACAACATCCCTAGAGCCCCTCAATGGGTACGACACATTGGAATGGAATGGGTATGGCGGCTAATACAAGAACCGAAAGCTAAGTGGAAACGCTATCTACTAGGCAACCCAGCATTTTTAATGAGAACACTGATCAAAAGCTAATCCGGTTTTAATCGAGGAAAACATCATGAAAACAACAAACGGCTTACCTGAAAACCTGCAACGTCTGCTAGCGTTGATTGCTCTTATCATTTTAAGTCCATTATTACTGCTGACCATGTTCGCAATTCGGGTCGAAAGCAAAGGCCCTGTTTTCTTTAAACAAGTTCGTGTTGGAGAACAAGGACGACGCTTTACCATGTATAAGTTTCGTTCGATGTATATGCCTGATGATCCAAGATATGTAGACCCAGCTCAGCTGATCAGTGATCGCGATGGTGTCTGTAATAAATTCAAAAAAGATCCCAGAATTACCTGCGTCGGCCGCATCATTAGAAAACTGTCTATTGATGAACTGCCGCAATTACTCAATGTTCTCAAAGGAGAAATGGTTCTGATTGGTCCGCGTCCAGCTTTGCCACAGGAAACAGATGCCTATGATTGGTACATGCTAGAACGCTTGAATACAAAATCAGGCCTGACAGGTTTATGGCAAGTTTCGGGAAGAGCAGATACCAGCTTTCAGGAACAAATCGATCTCGACTTACGCTATGTTCGCGAACGGAGTTGGTTGCTAGATCTGAAAATCATGCTTGCCACCATACCAGCGGTAGTCACAGGAAAAGGCGCGTATTAAAAAATAATAAACGCCTATATTACCTAAACAGCTTCTACTTATAGCCACTCATTCAAGTGAGCCCCCCATAAGTAGAAGCTATTCAAAACTAAAGAAATCCGAAAGGTGGTGATCGGGGAAAATATCTATCCCAAGAAAAGTTTTTAATAAATAAATTGCAAGAAACATCACAGGCGCGACCATACAGATTAACGCATATAAAAAAGTAGCCAGACTTAAAGACCTAGCCTTAGCTCTTCGTGCATCTTCCTTATTTCTACTGAAACCTCGACGATCGCGCCCTATCAGGATCACAAAATAAAAACGAACAAAGAATAGGCTCAACCGCCCGCGTAAATCTACAGGATGTTTACGAAATGGCGCATTTCTACTGATTGCCGACTCGATGGCCTGTATTTGTACGATATTAAGTGAACTGAACACCTCTGGTGGAATATTACTCATAATATGCTGGGTATAAGCATCCACTTCTTTTTGGCTGGCCGAACTTTTTTGATGATCCAATTTCAACTCCTGATAATCCAACTTACATCCAGAGATTCCCTAGCACAGTATAGGTCGAACTTAACTTTCTATGAGTAATGATCACGTTTTTTGAGCCACCAGGCATTTGCAAAATGCATTTTTCAATATGCAAAAACGAACTTAAAGCCTAATACAGAATCGAAAATAACCTTTATTTTCAACAAGTTAAAAATTGGCACAGTACTAGCAAATATCTTGATAGTTAATTTATTCAGGATACGCTTATGCCTATAACCAAACTTCTAATTTCGATGCTTATGCTCATAAGTTTGTGTGCGTGTTCTCAGCATCATAGTTTGGTGTCTCCTGAAAACCCGTCAAATAAGTTGTATGGAGTTCCTGATGAAGCCGGAGATACCTTCCGCCATGGCGAAGCACCTACAACTGTTTTTACTCAGGATCTGGATTGTTCAACGTATATGGATACCGGTGCACCGGTGAATTATTGGGCTGATCAACCCATCCATACGTTTGTTAATCAGCATACAGCGATGTCAGCACGCCAAAAACCACCTATGAGTATCAGCGGATTAAAAGCTTTGAACCGTCCGTTAAGCCGAGGTTTGCCACTGAGTCCAGGCGACTTGCTGGAATTAACGATAGAGAATGGCGATGGCTTCAACGGTAAGTATGTGATTGATTCTAATGGTGAATTGAGTGTTCCTTTCTTAAATCCCATTGTCGTTTCAGGTCAAACAATTAAGCAAATCGAAGAACAAATTGAACTAGGTTTGGTGCGCGATCAACTCTTTCTACCTTCAAAAAATCTTGTAAGTCTTAAGGTATTACACTGGGCAGAAATCGAAGTATCCGTCTCTGGAGCAGTTTTTCAGCCAGGCCGAGTACGCATTAATACAAAGATTCCCGAGCAATTATTGAATCAACGTATAAACGCATCTGGAGATCACTCTTCAACTCGTATGTTGTCAGAAGCACTGCGTATGGCTTCTGGAATTCGTCCGGACGCCAAGCTAGATCAAGTTTTGCTTATTCGTGATGGCTGGCATGTTGAGCTGAACATGATGGGTATATTTACAGGCGAACGAGCAGATGACATTCCTTTGGTAGCAGGCGACCTAATCATTGTTCCGAGTACCGGATGTTTCCAACAACATTTGGTTCGCCCCTCGCAAATTACTCCGAAAGGTTTTCGGGTCTTTATGTCAAATCTGATTGAATCGGCGGGTAATAACAGCGCCGCAGGCATTGGACGCTTCAGCAGTAATATCCCTTACGGCTCGCGTCTATTACATGCAGTGGTCTCAGCAAACTGTGTTGGCGGTACCCAACTAACCGACGCGCCTAAAAAAGTTGTACTCGCAAGTCGTAATCCTCTGACTGGGCAAACCCAAGTCATGGAACAATCGATTGAATTGCTTATGCGTCAGGCGCATCTGGATCGCATTAATCCGTATCTAATGCCAAACGATGCTATTGCATGTTACGACTCTGACGTCACCAACATTCGTGAAGCGGCTAAAGCCATCACGGACGTACTGAATCCGTTTAAACTGTGATTGGCGATAGGAGATCCTGTTATGGTTAGACCCATCCAAGCTGGGCACCACCTAAAGCCTTATGATCCAAAAGATGCGTTAGTAGAACGATTTAAGTTTCTGCGCTCAAAATACTTTTGGGCTCTGGTAATGAGCTACTTAACGCTCATTGCTTTAGTGTTGTTTTACCTAAGCCGTCAGCCTATCTACGAAAGCTCAATGGCACTTGTCCTGCCTGGCACCGGCAGTTCCAGCAACTTCAATCTCGACGAAGTTGGTCAAGCCAGTTCTCAAACCAAATCTGCTTACGGGTCATCAGGTTTTAGCCCACGTGTTAATTACAAAGAAATCATTCGTAGCAGAGAGGTGGTCAATCGAGCATCCAGTGTTATAGGTATAGATGAGCGCGATTTCAAAACACCAAAAGTAAAACTCATCCAACAAACGTCTATTCTTGAAGTGAAAGTATTAGGTGAAACCGCTGATTATGCTCAAGCAAAATCTGCTGCCCTTTACCAAGCCTTTCAGGATCGCCTAACAGAGCTTCGCCAAGATGAAACTCAGCGTCATTTCGACAGCGTATCTGAAGTACTGGATAACTACCGAAGCCGTCTAACACTGGCTCGATCTGCCATCATTGAATTTCAGGAACGATCCCTACTGGTCTCTCGAGATCAATGGGAAATGATGACGACTCAGCTTACTGAAGTACAAGAAAAGCAGATGTATTTATCTGCAGAAAGTCGTAGCAAAGAAGACTTTGTTCGTCAGCTAAGCGACAACTTAAATATATCCGCATCATTAGCAGGCCAAGCTTTTGTTCTTCAAAGTGATGCGCTTTTTCAAAGTTACATGCGCGAACTTGATGAAAGTGGCAAGCAACTAAGTGAATATCGCTCTCGCTGGGGCGAACGCCACCCTAAGGTTCAAGCAGAAGTAAATCGATTCAACAAATCCAAAGCGCTACTTAGAAACCGCAGTATTGAGTTAGTCGGCCAACAGTCCGCTGAGGCACTTTATCAAATGAGCCTTCATGTGAGCCCTGAGCGCGCCCGCTTGTTTGCCGATCTTGTCGAGCGGTATGCGGATCTGCAAGGGAAAAAAGCGGAATTGAAAGACCTCAAACTTGCTGAACACAAACTCGACAGCACCTTAAAGATTTTCTCCCGCGAAATGATAGAACTGGAACGCTTGGAACGTGAAGCCCAGTTGGCTGAAGCGGTATACACATCTGCAGCCGCAAAACTGGATGCGTCTAAATCGGATGTTTTTGCGTCGTATCCAGTCGTTCAGATGCTTTCACCTCCAACCAACCCAAGAAAAGCTAAAAGCCCAAGCCCGCTGATTGCTATGGCAGTCTTTATCGGCGGATTCATCTTCATCACTCTAGGATTCCTAGTGATATGGCAACGCGAATTCATTCTCAAAAAGCTGCTGAACAAGTAATTGTCAGAGAAAGCACCGAAGAAAAGTTGGTGTGGTACAGCCTGGTATTTACTTATGCCTTCTTCGCCATAGGAGGTACTTATGTGGTTGGCTGTGTGATTGGCTGGTTAATTTTCGGTGTCGCTATGCTTCGGTATTACGTGCAAGGTCGCCCCGTAAATGGATGCATCCCTGCTTTAATCTGGATCTGGGTTTTCTTTATGATGGTCATGTTAATTGCGCTCTGGATAGCTCATGACAATTACGATCTAGGCACAGGAAAAACCATTAAATCGAGTATTGGCTGGATGAAAGGTTGGGCTCTCCTGGCGCTTTTTCCATTACTCGGAGCTCTATGTTCAATTCGCCCACAAGTGATCATACGAGCGTGCTGCATCGTAAGTGCTCACTCAATTCTATTTGCACTT
>Ga0255768_10003039_pt1 | contig 16755 bp, 32 predicted proteins | sample 071ome_33_FD_179983 | JGI IMG/M metagenome (GOLD analysis project Ga0255768, IMG submission 179983) | Coastal salt marsh microbial communities from the Groves Creek Marsh, Skidaway Island, Georgia - 071412AT metaG (version 2) | ecosystem: Environmental > Aquatic > Marine > Intertidal zone >...
GAGAGGTAATATCCTGTTGGTAGCACCAAGACTTAGTGTTTTTCTTCATCCATTCTAGTGTATCTTGAGTAGTTCTATCGTTTACAATGTGAATTATATCTTTTTCATCCAATCCTGGTTGTAAAGACATATAGCACTTACGTAAGATTTCAAGTTTACCGTGACCTTCCCAACGAGGTTTGTCTTCAAAACCGTCCCCAAGTGATCCAGGTGATAGATTAGCTTCACAACTTCTAAATAGGACAATCATGGTTTATCTTGAATAACTCCAGATTGAAAGAATTGACGAGTTTTCATATCATCAAATAGTGTTTCTCCTGCTGAAAGAGTATTTTCATTTCCTAGTGAACATTTTGGTGTTATGTGCGTACCAGTCCCTAAAAAGTTTTCACTTCCTAGTTTACAGTATCCCATAACCCCTGAATATGGAGAAAACACATTATTATCTTGAAGAGAAGAATCGTGATAGATAGACGCGTGAGGATTAAACATATTGTAGTTTCCCATCTCAGCGTTGCCATTAATCATTGAAAAATTCATAAATAAGTTTCCAATCCCTAGTTTTGCTAGAGGTGAAACATAAGAGTGAGGAGCTTCAATATTTGGAAAGTGTGCTACAGTTTGAGCATAATATTTAGAAAAATGAGAAATAAACTTACGTCTCCAAGTTTTATTTCCCGTGCCTAAAATGAATTGAGACGCTATTGGATAGGTAAAAGTAGAAGCTCCCTCATCACCAATTAAAATAGCTTCATCATCTTTTATAATGACGAAGCCACCAAATTCAGTTTCAATAGAGTTAGATAAGACAATTTGAGCAAATACTTCTTGGGCAAAACCACCGTTGCCAAGGATATAAGTTTTCATAGTTCCCTCATTGGTTGGTGGTCCGTTCTGTTGCTAGGTGGAACCATACCCCATGAGACTATGCCGCTAAGCGGATGTCCTCGGTCACAAAGTTATCGTTTGCGATTGTTTTAGTCTTGCGGTTAAGGTCGCTTGCGCACCTGCTTCTCCACTTGCCTATTAACTACCTGTCGATCCTAGTTCGTCCCCTCTGAAACTGTAGATGCCTACAAATTGGTGGAGACGACGGGTACTGCCCCCGTGTCCAGTCTAGCGTTTGGTTCGCTTCTTCGAAGCTCTGTATCCTAAATAATCTGGTTGTTCTTTGATTTTAAAAATTTTCACAAACCAGCGTTCAAGCCATTCTTGTATGTAGCCCATAACTCTTCAAACCCTTCGTCAGATGCTTCTGGATTATACCAGAGACGTTCAAAGTATCCATCATAGCAAGCTTCAGCTACATTAGGTGTCACATTTATATGACCTTTAATCATATAAAAGATTCTATATATTTCTTTCATCTTCTACACTCACTATTTGAGTATATTTACCTTCAGTAAGCTTTTCTTTTAACAAACTAGCCTGAACATTTGCTTTAGAATGAGAATCAAATTTTTTAGGAGAAAGATTACCGTTTTCATCTTCTTCCATAATACAGCCTATCTCATCAGAGTTTTTATCATGAATTTCAACTAAATAGTGAAGCATCAATATCCATTTCTTTAGGAACCTCTTCAATCGTATTCCAATTAAAAATTCTAAAGTTATCAGCCTCTAAATCCCACACAAGTTCCATACCTTCTGGATATTGCATTTCTTTGCCTGCTCCTGTGATGTGGGTTTCTAGAAACTGTTGGGGTAAATCTGCCAATCGAGCGAAAGTCATATCACGTGATTCACCATTCTTTTTCTTAAAAGTACCTTTGTAAGCTTTCATATAAGTCTCCATTTGTTATAAACAGATTATATATGTTTTATCTAGCACTATGCAAGGTTGTTTTTACGTAGTGCGCTTACATACTGTCTTCTAATTGTTTCCCAGTCTATTAAGTCAAATCGATAAATAAACTCATAGTTTTCATCGAACAGTTTAACACGGTCTGAAAGCTTTTGCAACTCCCAATGTCTACCGTGTATTTGTCCATACCACTTTTGGACATCCTTACTCATAATTTTTGTGAATGTTTCTAGCGAAAATGCTAGGTTGTGAACATAGTTATCGTTGATTCTAACTGCGAGAAGAACGGTTCTGGTTTCGGGGTTTATTTGAATTTTGGTTAGATCTTTGAACATTCTTTTTCTTACGATTGTTGCGTAGTTGATTTCGTTCTTCACGAACAAATTGTTTTTCTAATTGTTGTTGCTTTTTGAGCCAACGTTTACGTCCAGCTTTTTCAGCTAGTCTTTTAGTTTCGCCTTTAGAAACAAAGTGTTTGCGATCTCTAACCTCTTTCATAATACCTTCTGCTAACATTTTCTTTTTTAAAATGCGAAGGGCACGGTTTACATCATTATTTTTGACAAAAATCTTCATATTTTCTGTAATAGTCTCTGACTGTATCCTCATAATTTGAGTACTCAAAATTTACTCCAAACGTGTTAAGCAGCTTTGTACAATCAAGCGTGCCACGTGGTTTTCCTGTCGGTCCAGATTTAAGTTGAGTCTCAAATTCTTTTGGATAGACCGTCTTTAAGGCTTCTTGTGTTCTAGTAAAGTTATATGAAATATTATACGTGCCGGGAATCCAGTTGTCTAAAATATTTTTAATTGCAAGTGTAAAGTCGTCTATATAAATGCAACTAGCTTGCTCTACTAGTACTGGTTTATTGATCGCAATCTGTCGTTCAATGTTCATCCAGATTGAAAATTTTCCATCACCCATACCATAAACATGAATGGGTCGCAAAATTACATCATTATCATCGCACACCTTTTCTGCTTGTATTTTCATATCCCCGTAATGATCCACAGCTCCTAAAGAGTACTGCTCGTCAATTACTTCTTCCCAAGTGCCGTAAACCATGCTACTACTTATGTGTAACACAGGTGTTTGAGGATAGCTTGTTTTTAGACGATAGAGTGAATTTAAAATTGAGTCTTGAGTGAACTTCGGAAAGTGTTGAGAGAGAATTGCTTCACTCAACGCTCCACAGTTAATAATTAAATCATAAGATTCAGTAGGAATGAAATCAAAAGCGTGTTCATTAAATATTTTGTTATATTTATTTCTTATTAAGCTTAACCTATATTTAAGATTAGTCTCTCTATGCCTTTTTTCAATCTCATTAGTTTCTTGCAAGCCTTTAGAGCCGCGATGAATGTATTTATAACCTACATACTGTGTGGTAAAACCATCTAAAATGTCTATTTCATGATCTTTGCTTAGTTGATTTACTAGGTGAGATCCGATAAAACCCATTCCGCCTGTTACTAAAATCTTCATATGTAATTTTTTCTCATTATAAGTTTATCATCAAGTTTAATTAGTCACATAATAGCATTTATGACTTTTTACTTTACAAGCTAGAGTATTGTTTTACCCAAGTTACAGCTTTTTCGTGTGATAGTTTAGCATGTTTATGAGTTTTGTGATGACCGTCATAAAACATCATGAGGCAGGGTAGTCGAGAGTGTTGACAGTATAGTGTTAGTCTAGCGTCATCATGATTAGCTAACTCAGTTTCGATAGTAGGGAAGGTTGTTTTAAGCACACCAAGCTGTTCTGTCATATAACTTACTTGAGCATCTTGCGTTTCGTTAACAAAAGCTACGATCTTAAACATTTAGGTGTTCTCTCAATTCTGTTATATTTTCAGTTAACTGTTGCACTTGATTTCGCAGTTCAGTTAGTTCTTGGTGCAAGTAACGAATATCACCGCCAAGATCATTAGCGAGTTCATGAATTGTTTGTTGAAGCTCTTTAGCTTCCATTCGCACGTATTTTTCTGTTGCATACATAGTTAAATTTTATATAATATAACTTTAGTAGTCAAGAGGAATTTGAAAGTGACCATGAAAGCTACCACTTTTATAAATAAATTGCCAGAAAACTATGTTCCCATTTTTTACTCACACGGGTATCGTGGTAACGCAGTGAATCGTATTTTGTCAGCTCATCAAGAATGCTGGTTTCAACAACTAGGTGATCCTATCAGCTGGACTAGCTATTGGGTTAAAGAACCTTGGCACACTGATCGCACCGCACAAATGACAGCGCATGGTCATTTAGGCATTGAGTATAACCAAGGTGAGTTAGACAAGTGGGGACAAGGCACTCAAGCTATTCTGCGCTGTTTACAGGCTGATATAAAAAAGCTAGTATTCTTCCAACTGCATCCAGACAAGTGGATATCGCTTGAAACTACTCTTAGACCTTGTGTTTGGTTGTGGTCGTCAGACTGTGATGCAATTCAGCAACGATTCAATCACATTTTTAATCACCCTGAGATTCAATTTCAAGTGTGTTCAAAAGCAATCTCACTCCCGCACGTAATCAACATTAATATTGCCAAGTTGTTTTCAAACTCTTATAATGAGTATATTGATGAATATGAACAGCTTTGTCACTCACTGAGTCTCACTCCAGAGCCTGACAGAGTTCGTGCTTTTATTCTTCGATACAATGAAAGAGAACTCTTAGCAGTCAACTCAACCCAAACATAAGGATAGATAAAACTATGCACCCTAGACCTAGATTGCAAGAGGCATTAGCTGTGTTGCAACAACATGCACCTGACGTAATAGAAGAATACCACGACATGTGTGAATCTCATGGCGAGTTTTTTGCCGCTCGATTTGTTATTGACGTGGTTGACCACTTTAATCACTTAATGGATAAAGCAGTAAATGGCTGATTTAGCTACTTACTGTTTACTTCGTACAATTCAATGGGGGCTTGTTAGTCTTGCCCTACTAGCACTTGGAGAATATATTATCTATGGCTAAAAAGAAACCTACCACTTTTTCTGTTGGATACTCTGATTGGAGCGTTCTACGTTTGATGCGAGAAGCTCAAAATGTAGCACGTTGGAATCCTTGGAAAGCTCATGAATGGATGGATGAAGCGCGCAATCAAATGACGCTTGATTCTCTTTGGTATGATGAGTATGATCGTACTGTTGACGCAATCAACTCACTGTGGCGTGAATATCAGCGTCATCGTTGGTTTTCGCCTCGTCAGTTTTGGTCACGAGGTGGAATTGCTCACCCCCCAAAATGGCTTGAACCGTTAGCGTCATCGGATTCGGACATCTCACTTGATACAATTTTTAGTACCACTTTGAAAATTTAACTTGCCCATTCGTCGGCACCATGCTATTTATATAGGAGATATAAATGTTTTTTAAGCTTACAGCACGCAATGCTTATCGTGATCTTGTAAGGAACGCACGTCGCATTACTATTGCTGATATTAGTGAAAATGAGAAAAGCGAAGCTTTTCAAGAGCTGTGGCAACTACTTCATCAGAAGTTAGGAGAAACTGAACGTTCACTTAATGCTCAGCCAGCTTATGCTAAACGTTGCGAACACTGGAACGAGCTTGAAGTAGTGCGTTCGATTAAACCAGTTAAAAACCAGCGTAATCCTTGGTTACGCTTCAAACGTGAGTTTGAACAGGCATTGAGCACCGCTCCAATAGAACACGCGAAGCGTGTGTCTTGTGCTCTAGCTTGGTTCTACCACACTCCGCATCGAGACGATTGGATTGTCTAAACTATTTATTCATAATCCGCACTGCGCTGGCACAGCTTTTCATCATCACCTCAGTGAGACGGGCGAGCTGTGCTCGCTTAGCTGGCCACGCGGGTTAGCACACTCTTGTGCTCGTGAGTGGCAACTACTGTATCCCACGGAGTGGGACAACTTGGAGACTGTTGCTATTGTAAGAAATCCTTATGATAGACTAGTTTCAATGTTTATTCATGAGTTAGAAACTAAGTTTACACTACACACTCAATTTGACTCTTGGTTATTTTGTGGAAACTATAAGTCTAAATGGCCTTTTGATGTTAGAAAAACTTCACAAACTAACTTTCTTACTGACTTTAATAACCACTTGCCTAACTCAATTCTTAAATTTGAACTAGATTTACACTTTGAAGCCTATTATTGGAGAGAGGAAATGAAGTCTGGGTTAAGCCCAAAACGTCCTCACTACTCTAAGTTTTATACTAATGAGTCAATTGAATGGGTTTCAGCCTTTTTCAAAGATGACTTGGAAAATTGGGGTTATGTTTATGAATCAAAATGATATTACAGATCTTGTCTGGAAAATTGTAGGAGGAATGCCTGTAGAGGTGTTTGATGACGATTCTGGAGAAGTATGGGAAAACGTTATGTATGAACTGGTTCGCCCACGTCCTGAAGGGGACTATGCGGGCTCAAGAGCTATAGGTTCTGCTAATCTAGTTACAGCCCTTAATATGGTGCATCAAAAACTGCTTATTAAGAATACCTCTCATTCATCAGAAATGAGCATGAAAATGTTTAATGATGCTATGTCAAACTTACAAGAGCGCAAGCTCATTCGCCGCAAACCAGAAAAAGTACGCGAAACTTTTTCGGTTATCACTTCCAACACAGCAACTTAGAGGAAACTATGGAACAAGTACTTAGAGAAGAAGTAAAAAAAGAAATTAATCGCATTGTAGATTTAATGGTTCAAGCAGATTCAATTCGTGAATCAATTGCTGAACTGAAAAAAGACATTAAAAACGAATATGCTATTCCAGTGGCAACAATCACAAAGGTAGCTACAATTATCCGCAAACAAAACCTTGATGAAGAAGAAGCCAAATGGGATGAAATCAAGGAGTGGGTCGATATCTGTTCATGAATTTATTCTTCCTGAGTGGGAAGATTGTATTTTTGTAGAACACAATCCGTCAATTGCTAAAAACGCTCAACGACTAATTGAGCTGTTTGAAGCTACTGCTTATCATGACGAAGGACACCAAGGAAGACGAATTTCACGTCAAATACCCAAACAAACTGCTTATTGTTTAGAGCCTGGAGACCAGTACGATTGGCACTCTGATACTTTGATGATGACTCTTGATGGAGATATTGTTAATGCTAGAGGAAATCGTTACTGGACTCAGCTTACCTACGTTTCAGAAGCAAATGCTCTTGAAATTGGTAACTGGAATAGCAAAGGTAAACTACTAGAGTATGATATGGGAACAATGAATATCCCTGAACCTTCTAAAGTAATTGCCAGAATTGCTGCTAAACCTGGAAGAGTTGTAACTTTTCCTTCTCCTTTTTTACACAGAGTTCAACCACCCATTGAAAAACGAAGATGGGCTATAGTTAATTTTGATGCTCCCCGTACTTTTAAACCTGTTAACTATATTGAATTAATGAAGAGATATATGAATGAAGATTTTAGGCGTAAGTTGTTATCATCACGATAGTGCTGCTGCTACTTTAAAAGATGGATTTATCACAGCTGCTTCTCACGAAGAGAGATTTTCAAGAGAAAAGTTTGATAAATCTTTTCCTCAACACACTATTAATTGGATGAGAAACTCTCACGATGATTGGGAATTTGCTGCTTTTTATGAAGAATCTACCTATTCTGAATTTAAGTCAGAGATTAAAAAGTTTACACGAGCACGACCAGTACTAGTTGATCATCACGAATCACATGCTATGAGTTCAATTTTGATGACAGACTGGACTGAGTGTGCTGTAATGGTAGTTGATACTGTTGGAAATAAGTATTCAACCTCGTTAGGAGTATACAGAAATGGCAAAATTGAATGGCTCAAAAGGTTTCGTTATCCAAACTCTCTTGGTTTATTTTACTCTAGTGCTACTCGTCTCTTGGGATTTACTCCTTTAAGTGACGAATGCAAAGTAATGAGTGCTGCCGCCTATGGAACGCCTAAATGGACTCCTTTTATTAAAGAAAAAATTCTCAACTGGAATTATGATGGTGACTATACGCTTCTTCAAAATCTTGAAAGAGGTGTAGGCACTGGAGCACTTGATTGGGATATAGCAGCTTCTGTACAAAATGTACTTGAAATTATACTGTTAGAACTCAGTAATTGGTTGTACAGAGAAACAGGAATGTCAAAACTAGCTTATGCTGGGGGTGTTGCTTTAAACTGTGTAGCTAATACATATATTAAGAGATATGGTTATTGGGACAAAATTGCTATTCAACCAGCTGCTGGTGATGCGGGTTGTGCTTTAGGAGCCGCTGCTTTAATTGAAAGACCTATGTGGGAAAATGCTTACTTAGGATTGTCAGACAGCGATGGGCAAACTCCAGATGAAGTAGCAGATAAAATCATCAAAGGTGAAATCGTTCCGGTGATACAAGGACGAGCAGAGTTTGGACCACGAGCTCTTGGAAATCGCTCCTTGCTATGTGCTCCTTTTGATGATAATATTAAAAAGTTAAATGTTATAAAAAAACGAGATACAGACTCTTGGAGACCTTATGCTCCTGTTTGTCAGCAAAAAGAAGCCGAAGACTGGTTTATTATTTATGAACCTAGTTTTGAGATGTTGTTTACTGCTGATATTGTGGGAGGTAACTTTATGACTCACGATAAAACCGCAAGAGTTCAAATTACTAACTCGTCTAAAAACTCGTTCTTAAATCGTGTATTGGAATTAACCAGACAAAAAGGTTATCCAATTTTAATAAATACTAGTCTAAATGCTAAAGGAAAACCCATTGTCAACACTGTGGAAGATTTCAAAAGAGAAGTTCAGCTATACAACTGAAGTAGACACGGACACTTTACCTACAGGTAGGACGTATCATACTCCTGATGGGTCTTATCCTTCTATTACTACTATTTTAGGTAAAACTGCTGATAATACTTGGTTACAAAAATGGATTGATAAGGTAGGCGAAGAAGAAGCCAGACGAGTTTCAAAAGAAGCAACAGATCGAGGTACTCTTGTTCATGAATATGCTGAAAGACATTTTAATGGTGAAGATGTTTGGGATGAGATATTTAATGAACGTATAGATGTTCGTCAAATGAGTCGCGACTTAATTCGTGCTACTGAGCGCGGTATTGAAGAAGTTTGGGGACAAGAACAAGTACTATGGTCTAACAAGTATCAATATGCTGGAAGATGTGATATGGTAGGTATCTGGAAAGGTAAACCTACTATTATCGACTTTAAAACATCAAAAAAGAAAAAATCTTCTAAACAAATTACAGATTACTACATTCAAGGGTGTGCGTATGCTGTTGCTCATAATGAGATGTATGGAACTGGAATCAGAGACATTGCTATTATTATGACTATTGACGGTGCAGATCCTATAGTTTTTGAACAAGATGCTGTACCTTTTTTACCCCTTTTAAAGAATAGAAGAGCACAGTTTACAGCGTTACATGAAAATACTGATTCTCGGTGATAGTTTTGCTGCCGATTGGAGTGTAGTAGATATACCTTATCAAGGGTGGCCTAATCTATTATCTAAAAAGTATGAAGTAAGTAATTTAGCTCAAGCTGGAGTTTCTCAATATAAGATACTTGAGCAAGCTAAGTCTACTGATTTATCGCAATTTGATGTAATTATTGTTTGTTTTACAGATGATTTTAGACTTTTTGTACCAAAACACCCAATACATCATAAGTCTGAACTTCATAACAACTGTGATTTATTATTTTCTGATTTACAGTATCATGTAAAAAAATTAAAAAATATTTTTAACGTAAAGTTATGGGTCTCTTATCTTTGGTATGGATACTCATTTAATTCAAATTATTATCAAACTATTTCTAATCTAATTAAAAAAGAAATAAAAACAAAATTAAACGCAGCAAACGCTTTAGTTATTACTGATGAAGAGCTTGAAATACGACAACACTTTATTTCTGAAAGTGGAGTTGTAAATCATTTAAATGAAAATGCTAATAAACTTATATTTGATAAGATAAATAGGAGAATATCTGATGCTCAAAAAAATACTTGATTGGTATGAAGAGTGGAAGTTTGAACGTGAATTTCAAAAGAAAAAAGCTGAAATTATGAAACAGGATCCGTTCATTTATAACCTTCCAGAAAACGAAAAGAAAAAAGAAGTTAAAGAGTTTCCTGTTGAGAAGTATTAATGACAAGAAGAATTAAAAAACCATTGAAAGATTTCTTTGATAAACAAACTTTGACGGATGCTGAAAAAGAATTTATACTTGGGTGTATAAATGCTCAAAGCAAATACCCACAACTTACACATCGCCAATGGCAGATTGTAAATGAAATTAAAGAGAGATATAGCAATGTCAAAATATCCAGGAGTGAAACGCACACCTAGTGGTAAAATCCAATATAGAGGTACAACATTTGATGGATTCAACAAACCAAAACGCTCAAACAGAGCAGGCAAAAAAGGAATGGTCCTCGCAAAAGAAGGCGATAAAGTCCGACTTATACATTTCGGAGATTCTTCAATGGGGCATAATTACTCTCCAGAGGCGAGAAGAAGCTTTAAAGCGCGCCATGCTCGCAACATCGCCAAAGGAAAGATGTCAGCAGCTTATTGGGCCGATAAAGTATATTGGGCAGGACCTAAAGGATCTAAAAAATCGCCTCCTAAGAGTCAAAAACACACCCGTGGTTTGAATCGTAGATAAGTATGAATGCAGCTTATTGGCAAAAGAGTACCTATTGTTCATGAAAAGAGTTTCGCTAACTTAGGCGCTAGCCATGCTGCTGCTCATGGAATTGAGATACAAAAAAGTTATCCCTACTTGCTAGCACAAAAATTTAATATTGGTTATGAAGATTTTTCTTATACTTTTACAGCTGTTGAATATTCACAAAAAGTTTTAGAAAATTTAGACTTAAGTTCTTATGAGTTTGTTATGTGGCAATTTTCAGACCCATGGAGAAAACACAATTTTGATCATGTAGGTAATCCACACGATGCTAGAGGTTATGAATCTAGTAATAGCTGGAAACAAGCTTTTTTAAAATACGCTACAGTATTGAAAAAATATAAAGATCAAAAAGTATTTTTTTACTTTATAAATACTGATTATATTGACTATTTTTTCGATGACTTACTAAAAATTAATAGTAATCTTCATCCAGAAAATTTTAAACTACTTGACTACTGCTATGGAGATAATGTCCATGGTGGACATTTAACACAACAGTATATAGCTAATTCGTTATTTACTTTTATCAAGGAGCGATTATGAGCAGTTCATTCGGCATACCTCTTAGTGATAAGATAATTACTAAGCCTACTCGACTTAGATCAAAGAAAAAATCTATTGAAGAATATATCGAAATTCGCATTGAACAATTACGAGAAGATAGAGAAAAAGCTCAAGATAGCCATGATAAGATGTGGTATTCTCGTATGATTCAAGAACTTTCGTGGGTTACAACTCGTAGTGAGAATTGTTCTTTTACTAGAAGAGATATTAAATAATGCAAGGTGAACCTAGGACCTGTAAAAAGTGCGGTCACTCGTGCCATTGCTACTCACCAGATTGTGAAACTTGTGGTTGCGATGTATGTGATTGTGGTACAGTAAAGAACTACAATGCTAAGGAAGATATTCCTGATTCTTTTATTAAACCCAACACGTAAGAAATATGTCCGACAAAACTATTAGATTTAAACTAATTCACGATTTTCCAGAACAAATCGTATTACCTCCCGTACCTTCAAAAAAAGTTGTACCACCCTGGTTCAAAAACATCCCACCTAAAGTTGAAGACCCAAAAATGGGTAAAATTTCATCAGTAAAACGTTGTATGCCTTTTCTTGATGCCATGACTGCTGGTTATACCATGCTCATGCATATGGATGTTAGAATTCAACTAAGGGAAGACGGGAAAGTTATTATTCCGTTCATTGACAAGCATAATGAAATGCTAATCAGTAAATGGAATCCTATTGAGAGCCACCCTTCTTCCCAAGTTCAAGGTGCTGCTTTTGCTCATATGAACATTCTTAAATACATGAATCCATGGGTTATTGAGACTCCCAAAGACTATTCTGTCTTATTTTTGCCTTGTAGCAACAGATTAGAATCTCCTATTATTCCTTTAGTAGGGTTAGTTGATTCTGATAATTACCACAATGTTGTTAATATTCCTTTTTTACACACACAACTAGAGCCAGGAGGTGAAGTGTTAATTCCTGCTGGAACGCCTATTTGTCAAATTATTCCTGTAAAAAGAGATAATTGGAAAACCAGAGTTTCTTATTTGGATAATAAAGATATTAAAACTACACAAAAACTACGCAAAGTAATGGATGGTGATCGAGAAGATTACTATATGCGTAAATTACACAATAAAAAGAACTATGATTAGGAGAAATTATGAATTTAGAAAAATTAAGAGAAGAAATTGCTTATGATGAAGGAGAGGTTCACGAAATTTATTTGGATCATCTTGGGCTTCCCACTTTTGGTATTGGTCATCTTGTGCTTGAGAGCGATCCAGAACATGGACTACCCGTCGGAACGCCTATCGATGCCGATAGATGCGCTGAAGCCTTCGAACAGGATATCCAAACAGTCTTGTCAGACTGCTACAAGCTTTACCCAGAGTTTGACGATTTGCCAGAAGAAGCTCAACGAGTAATTGCAAATATGATGTTTAATATGGGACGTCCTCGTCTCTCAAAATTCAAAGGCATGAAAGCGGGCGTAGATGCTCGTGATTGGAATCGTGCTGCTGATGAAATGGTCGATTCTAGATGGTATCGACAAGTTACTAAACGCGCTGATCGCTTGGTTGAGCGAATCAGAGCATTAGCTTAAATTTAAAAACTAACAGGAGAATTATATGTTAGAAAAACTATTTGGGTTATCTGCTGCTGGTACGACTATTCGTACAGAAGTTATGGCTGGTATCGCAACCTTTCTTACGATGGCCTATATTACTGTAGTAAATCCTGCTATTCTCTCTACAGAGGGAAGTGGAATGACTTTTGGCGCTGTATTTACAGCGACTATTATTGCTGCTGTAATTGGTACGTTAATTATGGGGCTTTGGGCTAATTGGCCTGTTGCACTAGCACCTGGTATGGGTCTTAATGCTTTTCTTACTTTTGGTGTAATTTTTGGGATGGGATATACCTATCAACAAGCACTTGCAGCTGTATTTGTAGCTGGTGTAGTGTTTATTGGACTTAGTATTACCCCTGCACGAAAATACATTATTAACAGTATTCCACGAAGTATGAAACTAGGTATTGGAGCAGGGATTGGACTATTCCTTGCTATTATCGGTCTTAAAAATGCGGGTGTTGTGGTAGATAATCCAGCAACACTTGTTGGTCTTGGAGACGTTACAAGCTGGCCCGTATTACTTACTGGTCTTGGTTTCATTATCATGGCAGTGCTTGATAAACGTAAAGTACCAGGAGCTGTGGTTCTCGGTATTCTTGCAGTATCTATCATTGCTTGGGTCACAGGACTGCAAGATCTTAATGGAGTAGCAGGAGCTATTCCAAGTCCTGAACATGCTTTTAAGTTAGACTTTAGTATGTTATTCACTGCTGGATTTATTGGAACAGCTTTTGCTTTTCTATTTGTTGACTTTTTTGATACAGCTGGAACACTTACCAGTGTAGCCAATCTAACTGGTAAAGTTAATGAAAGCGGTGAGGTTGAAGGAATTGATCGCGCACTACTCGCAGACTCAGTTGCTACAACAGCAGGTGCTTTGGTTGGTACTTCAAACACTACTTCATATATTGAGAGTGGAGCTGGCATTAAAGAAGGCGGTAAAACTGGCTTAACAGCCGTTGTAGTTGCTTTATTATTTGGTGCTTGTCTGTTTTTAGCGCCACTAGCACAGAGCATTCCAGCCTATGCTACAGCACCAGCCTTAATTTTTATTGCTACATACTTTTTACGCAATATTGCTGATATTGACTGGGATGATGTTACAGAGTATGCTCCAGCAGCACTAGCAGCAGTACTGATGCCGCTAACATTTAGCATTGCTCATGGAATTGCTCTAGGCTTTATTGCCTATGCAATTACAAAAGCCTTAAGCGGACGCATGGCTGACTTAAACGGTGGTAGTCTCGCTATCGCTGCAATTAGTGTGCTTTACTTTTTAGTTTAAATTGTCAAACTTTTGACGAAGGCAGTGTCAAAGTTTTGACACTGCCATTTTTTTGTCATTCTATGACTTTCTGGTTAAAATAATTTGCTAATCTATCTAATATATCATATAGTAGGCATATGGGATTAAAAATTGCAATCGTTATGGGCGTTATTATGGCTACTATGTGTGGAGGGTTTTATTGGTATTACCAAGACTCTCAAGCACGTATTGCTACCTTACGTGAGAATAACGCTAAGCTTGAGGTAGCCGTTGATACCGCTGAGTCTAGTTTGAACTTAGTTAAAGATGAAATGGCAAAAGTAGGCGAACTTAATAATCAACTTCAAGCAGACCTACAAAAAGCAGAAGCTTATAGTGATGAGCTTCGTGGCAAATTAAGTCGCATGAACTTAATTGTTGAAGCGTTGAAAGACGCAAAAACTTTAGAAGGAAAAATGAATGGCGCAACTGCAAAACTTTGGCGCGGCTTCATGGATGATTCTGGCAACTCTACTGACTACCCTCTTCCTGAGTGGTTGCAGTCTGAGACCGGAACCGGAAGTGAAAATAGTGACACAAGTACAGAAGGTTCAGATACCAACAGTAGCGAGACCGAAACCTCTTCAACTAACTGATACACAGGTTCACGTTGTTACAAAAGATAACTTAGATGAATTTCTCACTTGGTATGAAGAACAATACGGAAACCTCGCATTTGTCGCTCTTTCTATGCGAGACTATGAAAATTTAGCACTTAATATTGCTGACATTAGGCGGTTCTTAAACCAGCAAGACGAAATTATAGTTTATTATGAAAAGGCTTTAACAGATGAAAAGACTGATAGTAGCTCTACTATTTCTGACAACAACTAACGCACTAGCTGAAACTATTGTTACAGAGTCAACTAGCACTGTCACTACAAATGGGCAAATGGAAACTACTGTTAAGTCACCTCCGCCATCTGCTATTTCTCCTCAACTTGGAGCTAATAGTAATTCAGATCTCTGTACGATTGGAGTAGCAGGTGCAGTACAAACACAGATACTAGGTATTTCAGCTGGTACGACTTTTACTGAAGAAAACTGTTTGAGACTAAAAAATGCTAAAACAATGTACGATATGGGTATGAAAGTAGCTGCTGTATCTATTATGTGTCAAGACCCTAAAGTATTTGATGCCATGATGATGGCTGGTACTCCATGTCCTTATGAAGGTAAAATCGGAGCCGAAGCTAAGATTGGATGGGAATCACATGAAGAAACACTTCGTGAAAAGCACACAGCTGAAGAAACTGGTGAAGTTAAAGATAAAGCTATCAGTGTTGGTGGCGTGCTTATGGGCCTCTTACTCTTACTCTGATAGTATTCAAAATTATTATGGTGTAACGGGAAATGCCGCAGCTAATGGACTTAACTGGTCTATGGGTTCTGTCTTACCAACACCGCCAGGATTAGATATTAATACTATTATCTATAAGTATACTCCAAGAAAAGATCCTGATGCTGATATGAAGGTTCACGTACAAAACGAAAATGCTCTTGGGACTGGTTATATATTTAGAGAAACAGATGACTGGTCAGGGCAGCCTGGAGATGTTGAGCTAAGAAAAGTTGTTCCCGTCATTCCTAATATCCCTCGCGCTGCTTGGGGTGATGGGTCTATTGAGGTAGAAGGTGACGGCACTGTTGAAGATGCGGCAGTATTTTACTCTTATAAGGTAAATCCTTGCTTCGATCCACAGTTTGATCCTAATTGTCCTGGATATGTCACTCCCGTACCTGATGTACCTGAGATCGAAATCTATGATGTCACTCAAGATGAGAATGTCAATCTTAGTTCTGAGGAACAAGTTTTAATTGATGCTAACGAAGAAATTGTAGAAGAAGAATTAAAAGAGGATGAGGAAGAAGAAGAAAAGCGTAAACGCGAATATCGTTTAGCTATGTTAGCAGATACCAACGCAGCTCAACTCTTTGCTGAAAACCGAAGAATACAACAAATGAATGAAATTATGCAGGCTCAAGTAAACAACCTTTATTTAAACAAAATAATTCAAGGTGGGCAATATACAGAATCAGTCACACTAGTTGACGGTAAACTTGAAGAAAATAAAAAGGGCTTAAGAAACGGATTAGCCCAACAACTATTGCATGAACAAATGATAGAAATGCAATATTAAGGAGAAATAATGATTAAAAATCCCCTCTTAATCATCGCATTTAGTATATTTACTTTTTCAGCTTTTGCTGAAGATGTACCAATCGAAGGAACAGTACAATCTCGTTGTATTATTACAACAGATACTCCAGGGGTATTTGGTAACCCAAATGCTTATACCCTAACTACTTCACCAACTGATGGTGGTGTAGTACCTATTGTTCGTTATGATGTAACTCTTGCTGATGCTTATTATGCTCAGATCACTACCCCAACTTCCTTCTCATCTAGTCCTACTATTAGTGAAACAATCACTTGGACAGGCTCTACAGAGGTAGATGCTATTAGTGACGCTACAGGAATGGCTTCGTATGAAACAAATAAAGTTACATTCGGTCAGACTACGCAGTATGATTTAACCGCTACTGGCTCAACTTGGTTTAAATCAAGTGTTTCTGCTACAATGGGCGGTAACAAAGCATTTCCAGGCGGTACTTACACTGCTGTTGTAGAAGCAGTTTGTGTAGCACAGTAATCAATGAAAAAACTACTTACAACTCTACTTTTTGTACTAGTAGCCTCTAACTCTTTAGCTCACGATATGACACCAACATATCCTGAGCTAAAACCGTCTTATATGGAAGGGTTGCTTGTAGCTGATTTTGAGTTATTTAATAAGAGAAATGACGTT
>Ga0255768_10003046_pt1 | contig 16741 bp, 14 predicted proteins | sample 071ome_33_FD_179983 | JGI IMG/M metagenome (GOLD analysis project Ga0255768, IMG submission 179983) | Coastal salt marsh microbial communities from the Groves Creek Marsh, Skidaway Island, Georgia - 071412AT metaG (version 2) | ecosystem: Environmental > Aquatic > Marine > Intertidal zone >...
CTTCGCTTACAACGAGTGAAGGCTTACCTACAGGTCCCCACTTAAATACACCGCCAATGGCAGCATCAGTAGTGGCAACTGCAGGGATTACAGTGGTCAGATCGATCTCTGTAACATTAACGCCTGGGCTTAATTGAAAAGGCATATTTTTGTTCTCCCTAAATTATTTTAATTATGTAAGATCGTACTTTTATTTATAAAGATTAAAGTTTCAAAGTAACCAACTATAGTCATTACCCTTAGCGGTGACCGGTTTAGGGTCCTCGAATTCGTTCTGACCGTCATCTATCATTCCAAATGGTACCAATTCACTGAACACTTTTTCCTCATTCATTTCTTTGAGGTTGATAACCGTATTTATATCGGTGAGTTCTTTGAAAAATCTCTGATTAGAAAGCCAACCGAAGAGTACCAAACACATCATCAAATCGTCATGATTACCTGGTTCTGCTTCGTATGATGTTCCCTTCTGACTAAAAGTCGACATCTCTCTAATTGTTTCGAAATCGTTGATGATCAATTGATTCTGTTCGACTAGAAGTTTGATCATAGAACAACCAATCGACTTGACAGATTTTGTAGTACGTATACCCTTATCTGCCTTCCCATTGAATCCTGCTACACCAGATAATAGACGTTTACCTTCTCGCCCATTGTTTTCAGTGAGTAGCATATTTTCATATTCGTATTCTTCAAAAATGATACCAGCGACTTGTTCTCCGATATCATTGACTTCAACGAGTATATTAGCATCGTTAAAATACTTTGCAGCAGCGTGTACAGCAGCCGCATAATCGACAGGCGTTATCATATTATTTCGATATGCACCAACCTGTACGTATGGCATTTGTGAGATGTCGATGACCTGAAAAGCTGAGTAATCAAGGCCTTTACCTCTACTCACATCGACTACAATAACATAGTTGCCATCTGGTTTTGGATCTTCATATACTATAATACCGCCTACTTCTTTGACGGCCTCTTTATATACAAGTTGTTTCAGTTTCCAACCTGCAATCAATGTACCTGATGAACCAAGAAATTCACACTCCATTTCCTGCGCGAACTTCTCGGTATCAAAATCCATTGCAGCGAGTGTTTCATCGTACCATTTTTGATCACGACCTGGTACATCAGTCCAAAGTACTTGTACGAACTGATACCCGTTCTTGCCCGCTTTCGCTCCTTCGCACGTCTTGTAGAAGTGGTTCAGACCGTTCGGGGTTGATGTTAGTAGAATTTTGGTTGACGTACCAGAAGAAATTGTAGGAAAGACCGAAGCGAAGAATTCGTCCCAGTTCTCTACGAAGGCCGTCTCGTCGATATAAAGAAAAGATACTGATTTACCTCGAATTGCTGATGATGATGTGGCTGCCGCAATAATCTTTGATCCGTTTTCAAATTCTACGGATCCTTTGTTCCATTCGATGACACCTTGTTGCAACCACTTAGGAAGAGCTTCATAAGCCGTCTTGATACGATCCAATATTTCTCTTGCAGCATCTCCTTTATTTGCGAGAAGAGCGACAAGCTTATGATCGTTAAAAAGAATATAATGAAGTATAAGACAGACAGCAGTCGTTGTCTTACCCGCTTGGCGGCTTGTGACCACGCATACACGTCGGTTGTTTGTGGTCTTTTCGATGATTTCTTTTTGATAGTCATAGCATACAATCGGTATGAGTCCATGGTCAACGTGCACGATCTGTATATACTTCTCAGCAAAATATATTGGATCCTTTGCACACTTCACAAATTCTTGGACCATCTCTTCGGTCCACTCGATCGTTACGCCTTTTCTTTTAAGATTGACATTACCGAGATACGAACGGTAGTCAATAATATCCTGAATATCAGTCGCCATCTTTGTTCATCAACTTTAGTAGCTCACTCGTAGAGCCCACAAAAAGATTATTGTTGACTGTTTCCTTCTTGTCTTCTGGTTTTTCACCGGTAAGCTTTTGTTTTTTCTCATGCATGCCTAATAGATCATTATTCATATCACCCATCGTCTTAATCATAGTAGCGAGTACTTCATAAGCCCGAGGATGTTGTGATTGATCTGCAACTGCAAGTAGTTCATCGATAGCGCTATGACCTTTCTCAATCAGATCATAGAAATTTTGACGGACATATTTTGTATCATTCTCAACTTCTTTATCAGTTTCATGCAGAGATGGCCGATAAGTCGTGGGTAATGGTTTATCATCATCGATTTCAATAATCGTTGTTGATTTGACATCTAAAATGTCATCGAGTTGTGCATTATCTTTCATGTCTTTATCCTTCACTGATCCGGCCATGGATCATCTATAGTAACAGCAAGTCCAAAGTCAGAGTTAGCTGCAATTTGATCAGCATCGAGTGATACCAGATCAGGTGCAGAAATAGTCACTGTAGGTGTACTTGTATAACCGGAGCCACCATTTGTTATAATTATTTGTGATACAGAATCAGAATCATCAATAACGGCAGTTGCAGTAGAATTTGCACCGCCGCCACCAGTAATAGTAACAGTTGCTTCGCTATAACCCACACCATCATTAACGATAGTAATATCTGTAACTTCTCCGTCTGTAATAGATGCAATTGCAGTAGCTTGTTCACTATTCAAACTAGTATATATTGTTGGTGTATTGTTAGCTAATAATCCTGGTTGATTTGTGATTCTAGCTGCTATATCTAATACTGGATCTGTTCCATCAGGTGCGAGAGTAATATCATCATATAATGTAGCATCGAAAATTTGTGTATTAGCAAGGTTGATTATCTCTTGCTTATAAACTGGCCCGAAGAAAACACCTTTCATTGTAAAATCCAATTGCCATATCAATGCACGTCTCTCTTCGAATGAGCCTTCATATACATCATCTTGACTGACCGAAGTCAAAACCAATGGAATATCTAATTTGATATCGATAGGCGCATCATCGACGAGTTGAATTGTTGATGTCCATTCAGGTGTAAAGAACGGTAGGATCTGTTCGATAATACGAGTACCATCTGTTGTGTTCTTTACGAAAATAGAAAGTGAAAAATTAATGTCATACGGGACTGGATTATAGACATGTTTCTTTTTAGTATTGTCATCGGTAACTGTAGTAACGAAGTTATTACGTGTAGGCAATTTTCTTTCTGGAGCATAATTGAATCCTGTAATCTCGAATCCCATTCTCGGCAGTACGATTGAGAAAGGATTTTCTTGTGGATCTCTGTTACTATCGATACCGTCGATACGAGCCAAGAATTTTTCTCTTGGTCCATACGAAAGTGGTACCTTTAGTGACTGCTTTACATTACCCGCATTGTCAGGACGATTGATCCAAATATCATTGAAGAGGGTGCCAAAAAGTATGACATACTTTCTCAATGTATCGTGGTAAAAAGTTTTTCCAAACATTAGTATCGCCCGTCGTCGCTAAATGGATCTGCTTCTGAAAAGTCAATAAAACCATCAGCCAAAGTTTCATATGTGCCGCCATCATTAAATACATCATCTGGTTGCCAATCTGAAGTTACACCAAGAGGACGGCCAGTATTTGCATCTATAATGACATTATTGTTTTCATCATACGTAATACCGTCATCAGCATCAGCTACAAGTGTGTATTTCGTTTCAAGTGAATCAATTGCATCAACGCCTGTATTTAAATCTTCACCGCTATATTCAAACTGCTCGCATATTAAATCATAACACTGTAACGCGCCCAATTGATAGAAGACAGGAGCCTCGTGTTCTGCAAACTTGATCTGATATATTTTTTCAGTAAGAGGGAAATAAATGATGTCACCTTCTTTCGGTCTTGGTGAATCTTCGTAATCACCAATGACTTCATTATATCTTTTATTTGCTACTGTAAATGTAATTTGATCACGGATTTGAATATTAAAGCGTGATAAGAAATCACCTTCACCTTCAAATCCTTCGACGTTTTTGATGTACATCTCGATTTGATACGAATCGTTATATTGTGAAAGTGCATCAGAATTAAAGACATTGTCACGAGCCACGACTGTACGAGGACAGAACCAAACATCGTGTCCATATATTTTAATAGACTCAATGATCAGATCCTCAATGAGAGTCTGTTCAGGCGAGTTATAAAAATTATCAAAATATGGGTTTGTAGCCATGTACAATTCCTAGTTTTACAGTATAATTAGCTAGTACTAACCAATCATATCCATTACAGGCAGACTATAGTTATTAATCATTTCTTCTTCTAGTTTAGTGATTTCTGCCTGCGCTTCGTCGTAGATTTGTCTACCGTTAAACGTCACACCACCAGGTAATTGAAGTCCTTCGAATTTGGTAAGGTTTGTGCCCCATTGTCGTTTGATAAGTTGCGAAGTGTAGTATTGTAACCAACGATCAGACCATACATCTGTGTATGTCGCAGGATCTACGAGCTCATAAGCTTCGACTAACAAATATTGACCAACTTCTAAATCGCCCGCAGTTTCATCGATATGTAATCTATTTCGATGTCGATTATATCGTATTTGTGGTTTACCTACGAGTAATTCGGATACGAGAGAAAGATGTTCCATTGTCATATAGTAATCAATCAACGCCACATTCGTCAATGTGTAGAGATCGTTCAGCGCGATCTGATAACGTATATTGAAGATATCACCGGATGAAGTATTAGGATCGCCGATAGGAAAAAGCTTCACAGCACCAATAATATTTTCTGGCAGATCGATGTACTTATTTGATACAGTATTAGCATCGATCTCGTGCTTATAATATATTTTCTCTGTGCCATCAAAGTGGTAGTCCCAGTAAAAACGCAACGCTTGGTCGATACGATCTTCTACTTGTGTATCGTCAACGTTGATTTCTATAACTGGCTTGCCAAGAGATCGGAGGCAATACTCCTTAAAGTCATCTCTCGTTGTTGGAACTGCCATTTGTTTTCTCCGTATTTCGTTATTTTATTTATGCTACTTTGGTGTAGATACGGCCGCCTTCGCCATAGTTATCTGGCTTTATCTTCACAACAATTTCTCGTGTATCTTCTATAGTTGCCTTCATATTAGTTTCAGTCTTAACTCTAGCGATGATCTCGGTTTCTTCGGCAACCTGACTAATTATATTTACCTCAGGTCTAATCTTAACATTGATGTCCATCGCGATGGCAAGCTTGTTGGCAGTTTGACCAACACCACGTACCCTTGAACTATTTTCAAGGCCGCGAACAACACCAGTTATTAGTTTAACAGTTCGAGTACCAGAACCAGAAACCGAAGATGTTTGATTAATATTTGTGGTAATAGTAATTGTTCTTGTACCAACACCACTTGTAGAACCTGGTACACTTTGTGGAAGCGCAGCGGACTTTGAAGTAATTACACGTTCTACTCTGCCGGTAACACGAGCTCCAGAAGCTTGCGGTATATTATCAGCAGTCTGTACAATTGTTCTTTCGATAACACCAAGTACACTAGGTGTGCCTTGTAGATTTGCAGATTTAGATACAACTGTACGTTTACCAGAACCCGATGCTGTAGAAATCTGAGAGATATTAGACGTAACAGTAATACGTCTAGTACCATCGCCGAGTACAGAGTTACCAGCAACAAGATCACCGAAGCCACTAACAGATGTAATCTCGCGTTCAACTACACCGTCTGTTCTTGCACCAACAGCAACAAGATCACCGTTAGTAGATTTGACTTCACGCTTACCAGAACCAGTAGTAGAAGCACCGTATGCAACGAGGCCATCAAGTACAACTAGCTCGCGTACACCAATACCAGATGTAGAACCTGGAATCGACTGCGGCAAGTCAGTAAATGTACTTGTAATGATACGTTCGACAGGAATCGGGCTTTGTACTGTAGAAGTTGTAGCGACGACATCAGTACTAGTTGAAACGACAGTTCGTTTGCCAACACCACTACCAGCCGCATTTCTCGGATGCACACCATTGACAAGAACAACACTTCGTATACCACTACCCGCAGTTGAACCTCCATATGGAGTTACATTATCATTAACTACAAGCTCGCGCTCTGCAATACCTGATATTGAACCTGGTACAGATTGTGGTAAATCAGTAAATGTGCTAGTAATAATACGTTCGACTGGTACTGGACTTTGGACCGATGCAGTTGTTGCAACAACATCTGTGCTAGTCGATACAATAGTTCTAAGACCAACACCGCTCGTCGAACCATTTTGTGGCAATACACCAGTAGTCAGTTCTACTGTTCGTATGCCAGAACCTGCAGTTGAAGAACCATAAGCGACGAGACCATCAAATACTACGAGTTCACGTTCAGCAATACCACTAATTGAGCCAGGAACTGATTGTGGTAAATCAGTAAATGTACTTGTAATAATACGTTCAGGGAAACTAGATACAGTTGAAACTGTCGATACAAGTGATGTAGATTCAGATACAACTGTTCTAATACCAGAGCCAGAAGTTGATGCAGTTGTAACAAGATTTGCAAAAACCGCAGGTATTCTACGCGTACCATCACCAACGACTGCATCATCCGCTACGAGATCACCAAATCCTGTAATCGATGTAATTCGTCTTATACCTACACCGCTGACACTCGATATAGTTGTAGTTGTATCACCACTTCCAGGTATAATTCTCTCGGCGATACCAGCAGTAGTTGCTGAAGTAGTGAGATCTGTTGCTGTCGATACTATTGTTCGCTCAGCAATGCCACTAGTCGAAGCTGATGTTATTAAACTAGCTGATGTTGATACGACTGTACGTTTACCTACACCACTTGTACTAGCTCCAACAGCAACGAGCGAATCTGTTCCGACAACTTCTCGTTTACCAGTACCAACAGTAGAATTTCCAGCAACAAGATCACCAAATCCGAATATAGATGTTATAGTTCTTTCACCTACACCTGATATAGATGCTGATGTTACCAAACTTGTCGATGTCGATACAATAGTTCGTTCTGCAACACCAGATGTACTAGCTGTTATTGGTTGAGAAATACCAGATGTAAGTACAATTGTACGTTCGGCTATACCAGCCGCAATAGAATTAGTCGCTGCAAGTGTCGCAGATACTGATGGTATTCTTCTTGTACCATCTCCTACAACTGCATCACCGGCTACAAGATCGCCGATTCCAGTAATAGAAGTAATTCTTCTTACACCAGAACCAGTTACTGAAGCACTTGTTACTAAATCAGTAGAAGTGGATACAATAGTTCGTTCTGCAATACCTGCAGTCGAAGCTGTCGTAACGAGTCCAGCTGAAGTAGAAACAACTGTTCGAGTACCACTACCGCTCGTACTAGCACCAACAGCGACAAGCGAGTCTGTACCAGGAATTTGACGTTCACTGACACCTAATATACTACTATTATTTTGTGGCAGTGTTGTAGATGTACTCGTAACAATTCTTTCAGCAACACCAGTCGTACTAGAATTAATTGCTACGAGAGATGTAGATGTAGATACGATCGTTCTTTCAGCAACACCGCTAGTGCTAGAATTAACAGCAACTACATTTGCTGATGTAACAACTTTGCGTGTCGCATCACCAAGAACTGAATTACCAGATACAAGATCTCCTGCACCTGTAGCAATAATTGTTCTTGTACCGGCGCCTGTTACAGTTGCAGATGTGGTAAGATTTGCCGACGTAGATACAACTGTTCGTTCGCCAACACCTGCAGTACTACCATTTGAAACAGTAAGAGAAATAGATGTTGTAATTTCTCTTTCAGCAGTACCTGAAACTACAGATCCGACAGCAACAAGAGAACCAGTGCTAGTAAGCTCACGTTCAAGCGTAGAGGATACGGAAGAATTAGCGGATACAAGGGAAGTAGATGTCGATACAATTGTACGTTCTGCAATACCGCTTGTAGAACTATTAACTGCTACAAGACTAGCAGACGTAACAACCTTACGTGTTGCATCTCCCAATACGGAATTGCCAGATACGAGATCACCCGTACCTGTAGCAATGATTGTTCTTTCGCCGACACCAGATGCAGAACAATCTGTAGCAGTAAGAGATACGCTACTCGTAATTACACGTTCTGCAATACCAGTAACAGCAGTGCCGGCACAAACGACTGTACCAGTTCCTGGTAGTTGTCTCTCTGGAGAAGTGGTAACTGAACAGTCACCAGCTACGAGATTTGTATTAACACTGAATACCGTTCTAGCGCTAGAGCCAGATACAGCACTATTAGTAATACCAAGAACACCAGCAGTAACTTCTTCATATTTAATTACATAGCCAATATCTACGTAATTATTACTGCCGGGTGGTGTTCCATCAACTACATAAACTATTCTAGCCATAAATCACCCGCATAACAAAGGGCAGAATAAACCTGCCCTTGTATGTTAGATCTCTTTGGCCGGAAACGAGGTAACGGTCAAAGACTTCGTTACCCAAAACCATTGTTAATTAATTCGGCGCAGTATAAGTCAGAGAGCTGACAGAGATTGTATCACCAGTACCGATGTTCACAGACGAAAGCTGAATTGAACCCGTTCCGGTGTCGTCATCAGTAACGTCACCAGTAAAGATTGTATTGCCATTCGAATCTTGTACTTCGAAGTACGTTACTGTTGATGAGTCACCAGATGACCAACCATTTCCAGGTGCCAATGTGTTAGTATCAGCTGTGATAGTGTCAGCTTCTGCAACTCCGTTATTAGCCGCACCAAATGCAGTACTGCTAAATGTCAATTCTGCAATAACAGCATTTCCTCCAGCTGCTACAGTACCTGTATCATAAAAAATAAGTTTTCCGGCGCTGCCGCCTGCGTCAATACGATCGACAACGGTATCAGCTATCAGATTCCGTACGTCTACTGGATGTTCTAGTGTTGCCATTAGCACTTTCTCCTTGAGTTTCTTTTTTTGAATCTTTCGATGTCAATCTTAATTTTTGTATGGTACCATCTGCGCGTTTAATTTCTATAACACCAGATATACCAGATTTATGTTCATCGTCTTTCATATCTATCCATTATTTATACATGTTTATTCTTTATACCAATTCACCTAATTAGGTGTTTGCAGCTGGTTGATCGATATTCATTGTCGGCCATTCTGCAGGTGAATCTAATTAGATTTATTTATACAGGTTTAGTTGGCCACACTACGTTGTCTGGAAATCCATCTTGTTGAGGAATATCACGAAGAGCCTGTCTATATGATATCATATTAGAATCCATAGTGCAGTCGGTTAAGGCATGAAAATCGGTCTCTTGTAACAAAGTGTTTCTTTTCATTCTTTGTTGATCAGCTAAAGAAATAGTTGGTTGTTCTGGCTCAGAATATGGTTGAGCACTATCAGAACCAATGTATCCAACTTGCATTGGACTAACAGAACTAGCAGAGTCTTGATAACTCCAATGTTCAAGAACAAATGGTGCAAAGTTATGAATGACTGATGTCACTGCTGAAGAATCTGACCAATCCTCTACTATAAAATTTTTAAAATAGTCAGAACTATTATCTTTAAAATATCTAACAGAAAGAGCCTTATGTTTTGGCTCTGCTATTAAAATTTCATATGAGTATTCCATTTCTTTATCCTACTGCTAATACACTCGGGCTGGCGCTCCAGACACGTGAATATGCAGTGCCATTATACAACCAACGGCACTGATAAGAATCGTTGGAGTCATAGGTCCCATAACTATACGACGTATATCCGTTATGAGTCGCACTAGTATGCGAACCCCATGACCCGTAATTACTTTGATATATAAGCCCTTGAACACCGTTACTGGTGATCCAATTCCACTCTGCCTCGCTTCCTACCATGTGTTGGAATACTCTATTCAAAGCAGAATCACTTGTTACAGCATTATTTCGCGGACTACCCCACATCGTTCCATAAGAAGAAGGACTAGTAACTCTTATCCAACCAGTTCCCGCCCAGGAATTGCTTCCCGCTAATGTAGAACTTGTGATTGAGGCACAATATGTATTCCATTCAGAAACTGTGCAAAATCTTTTACCGTACCATTGACTCATTGAAATTGCACCGCTGGTGTCACCAGCAAGTGACCTTAAATCTCCATCTCCCATAGAACAAGTTGTCCCAGATCCTGCTCCAATTTCTGTGTGGATCTGGTTCAAAGAAATAGCGCCAGAAGAAGGTAGTCCCATCAGGCTGAATCCTCATTTTGTGACTTTGAAATTGCTCCCGATCTCATTTTAATAGACACACCCCGTTCAACTTCTTTTATTCGAAGCGCAGTAGCAGAATCATCATAAACGCCATTATTAAAAATTGCATTAACTTCTCGAACATGCGTTTGATCGCGTCCTGAATCATAAAAAGTAACTGTTACGGCGTTACTTCCTGCCTCTGGCTCAAGCCATGTGCTTTTCATTTAAGAACTCCAAGGTAATTGATCTTCAAGTGCCATTATTCTGGTGGACCCTCCATTGGTGGTGGTTCAATAATTGGTTCGTCAAATATAGTATTTGCTTGAGCTGCTACAACTAACTCTGTGGCCTCTGCATCATAAACACCATTAGCAAACACAGCTTCTAGTTCTATTACTTTATTTTGATCTCCAGAATAATACGACACTTGCATTATTGTAGCACCACCTACTGGCATATCGTAATTATATGTAACACTCATTGTAATCTCGCTTTTAATTCTTCAATTTGTTCTTGCTGCTCTTTAATTGCTTCAATCAACAACGCGACCATATTACCGTATGCAACTGATAAATGACCATCAGGATTTGTCTCGTTTCCAGTTACAACTTCAGGCAAAACTTTTAAAACTTCTTGAGCAACGACACCTGCTTGTCTTTTCCTCGGAGTATTTCCTTCGTTATCTATCTCAATATCAGTTCGGTCGAAAGTATAGCCATTTAACTTCTTAACTTTTTCAAGAGCATTTGGAATAATTTCTAGATTTTCTTTCACACGAATGTCAGAATACGCAGTGACGTTTCCGGAAGTCCATATATTACTACCTAATGCACAGTTTGGACCTCCATTCTGACACCAAACCATTTGATGACCGCCGCCCATTGCATTAGATGTATAAACGCGATTATTATAGGTTTAAGCCATACCGTATAGATTGCCGAAACTACCGCCATTAGAATCTACAACATATGAAGTACCCATACTCCAAATATTATTGATGCGGTATGAATTATAATTTCCGTATATACCCTTATGTCGATGACCATCAGCACCACCTACAAAATAACCATTCATATTGATGGTATTTGTCTGAGTGTCCGTTGCATTTTTTCTCAAAAATGCATCATGTAACCAACCATAATTTGCTAACCACAATTGACCACTCGTGTTTAGCAGCATTTCAGAATTGCCATCAGCATTTCCACCATATGTCCAACGGAATGGATAACCTGTATGACCCCCAGTTCCTCCGCTTACACCGTCAGTTCTGAAGGTCATCTGACGAGAGTTGCCGTATAGTTTTACATCAGCATTATCACCATTCTCTCTTAACCATGCATCATTGACATTGTAGCTAGAACCGTTTGTGATGTAACCAGCACCATTCGTTAGCTGATTGTTGTTTGTTGGGATGGTCGGCGTACCTGTTAGCTGAGAATACGCCATAGTACCGTTTAATATAGAACCTCTTACCCATATATTTCCGTCACCTCTAACAATGAGATTGGAATCACCACTGAGGCCACCATCTTTGAAAGCAATATCCTCACCACCAGATGTAGCTATAATCAAATGTTGATCGTTAGTGTCAGTAGCTTGTATATAACCTCGTACAGTTCCTGCACTAGTTTCTAGATCTAAATACTTACCAGCTTTTAAGCGTACATTTCCATTAGTAAAATCATGGCTAGCAGCTGAATAATTCATTGCGCCGTAAGCACCAGCAGTCCTGCTATATGACAACAAATATCCTTCACCACCTGACCAACCTATTTCTACAGCATAACCGCTCACATCAGAAGAATTATTATTCCACCATCCAGTCGCTCTAATTTGACCAGCAGCCTTAACATCACCTACAATATCAAAATCGCCAGATAACCATAAATTACTAGTACCAAGAGTCATTCTACGAGTAGTACCAGTTACAAACTGAAGATTACCTCCCGAATTTGTGGTTAGGTTATCGGGTGATTCATATATTCTCCAGTCACTACCGCCAATCCACTTAATACCTTCATCCGGCCCTGGATCGTTAAAAGATATATCATTCAAATTAGTAATTGAATAATTGTTCATGTTGATGTTCGCGGATATATTTGATGTAATATAACCAGCACCATTCGTCAGCTGATTGTTATTGGTTGGGATAGTAGGTCTGTTTGACAGATCGTTATATGAACCACTAAAATTTGACGTACCATAACCCGCTGAAGCATGATTACCCCAACTATAAGCTGTATTCCAATTAGTAGAATTACCCCCAGTAGCTGTTACTGTACCTGTAACAGTTAAATCTCCACCTGAACTATCGCTGGTTTGAAGTATGTTAACATTTCCTTTAAATGTTGCAGCATTAGGATCTTGATAACTGCCACCAGAACCTCTCCCGTGCAAGCGCATTTTTTCATGTGCATAACTAGGAGTTTCTTCATAGAAAACAAGATCTCCATCAGGATATACTGAAGAAACAGTTTCAGCACGAATATACCAATCTACGGATCTAGCGTAGGCGTTATTAGTATCCCAACCACTTGATCTCATAATAATAGGATGAGAAGGATAATTTACAGTAGAAGTGGCTGTACCAGTTTCTGCAAATAACAAATATCCCACTTTATTATCATCTACATCACTTCTTACATACTTTGAGTCAGTTTGAGTTGTAATATCAAATGATGTGAGATAACCAGCACCGTTCGTCAGCTGATTGTTATTTGTTGGGATAGTGGGCTTGCCAGACAAATCAGCATAGGCGCCGCTAAAACTAGATGTACCATAACCTGCGCTCGCGTGATTGCCCCAACCATACGCAGTATCTGCTTTTGTGCCTTGTGCAGAAGTAGCATAATCAGTTGACGCAGTTGTCGCTGCAGTACCTAAACCTAAATTAGTACGTGCTGTCGCTGCATTGGTGAGATCAGACAGATTAGAAGATTTAGCTAGCTTAGTACCGATATTAGTAGCTGTAGTTGTAGCAAAATCAGGATCGTCGCCTAATGCAGCAGCTAATTCATTCAATGTGTCGAGTGTAGTTGGAGCAGAGTTTACAATACCAGCAACTTCCGCGTCTACATAATTTTTCATCGCAGTATTTGAAGATGCGATCGCAGTATTCATTTGAGTAGTTGTTGAATACGATGAAAGATCTACACTCACATTTGCAACTTGATCATCTACGTATGTTGTCATTAATGTATTTGATGCAGCAATAGCGGTATTCATTTGAGCCGTATTAGAATACGCTGCTATATCCGTATCAGTGACATAGCTACTCAGATCTAAACTTCTATTAACCCACTCAGAACCAGAACTGCTATAAACAAGATAATCACCATCTGAAAGAGATGTAAGATTGGTATCGGTCAAACCATCAACACTACTTACAAGCGAGAGTGTTTCGTTTTCCCAATTTCCAGTATTTGCATTATATTGTAATACCTGATCAGAAACAACATTCGCAATAGAAATATCTGATAACGTGTTGATACCAGTATTACTGATCGTAGTTGAAATTTTAGTATCAGTTTCCAATGACGTCAGAATATCCGTATTAGCAACAGTATTTGCTGCCTTACGAGTATTAATTTCTTTCGCTGTCTTATTCGTATTTTGAACAAGACGCTTTGAAATATTATCAAAAAGGAAACTACGTGTACGTCTTGCCATTAGGGAATAACCTCGATTGTATTAACAACTGCTGTCCAATTAACCGTCTTACTATTTACTCCTGTCACATATACATTAATACTATCATTTGTATCATCGGCTCGCATATCAACCGACCAATTCAAATCGTCAGCAGCAACCGCAATCTCATAAATATCTCCGACATCGGCCGTTGTACCGCTATGATTATCAGCACAACCTTTTAAATGCCATGATGCACTTTCTCCTGTAGAACATGCAACAATCGAAGCTTCGAAGAATATAGTAGAATTCGCCGTCACTGGAATACGACCAGAAGAACTGTGGATCAAAAAGATTTCGGTCTCAGTACCATTCGTTGTTTGGCCATGGCACACATAGCGATTCATCTGGTAGTTGTCAGTACCATGTACAAACGAATTGGCAACAGCGACGTTAGTCAGATTAACATCGGTACCAAATGAGTTGCCTGTGAGTTTAGTGATTGCCACTGTTTATTCCTATGCGTTCTCTAAAATTTCTAATCGACGCGTCAATTCTTTGATTGCACCTACAAGAATTGGTACCATCTTTTCAGCTCTAACACCTTTGATATCACCATAATATGTTGCATCTGGATCCATATCAAATGGGGCTTCAGCATCATATTCATCAACATCTGAAATCAAACATGCTTCAGGATAAACAAGCTCAACTTCTTGTGCAATAAATCCAACATGTGTGCCGTCTGCGTACTCAGCACCTTTTTTAGATTTGATTGTTTCATTCCATTCGAAAGATACTGGGCGTAATGCATTGACTTTTGTTAATGCGTCTGCAATAGCATAGTCTACAACATTATCTTTTAATCTTTCATCTGATGCAGAAGATGCAGTCAATTGACCTGAGGCATTGAATAATTGAACATTAGATGCTACGTTAAAGGAACTAGTACTATTATTACTTGCATACCATCGTATTCCATTATCACCCGAAGTTCCAAGTAAACAATTATGTGTTGTGGATGATTGGTGTATCCAATTACCGTTAGCATAATAAATACCAGAACACATATAAGTTATGCCACCAGACCACGGCAATAAAGACCATATTGTAGTATAGTTATTCGAACGAGCTGTAATAGGGCCATAGTTAGTCTGCAGAGCATGTACATGCAGCTGTGTAAGTGCCCCATTTGATGTATTTCCTAGAACTGTGAACCCGCTAGAATCGATACGCATGCGCTCTGAGTTATTTACGTCGAACGCAAGAGAATTAGTGCTATGGTTATATTGAATGTTACCTACGTTATCATCGTCGGTATCTCCAAGATTTATCGTAGAGTATCCAGCAGTACCTCCTGTAATTCTAAGGAGTGTATTATCAGATGACCCAGCAGATTGATTAAGGATTACATGGCCGCTAGTGTCGATACGCATGCGTTCGTTTGCGCCATTAGTAAAGAATACTAATCTATTCGCAGACTGAATATGAAGTGGATCGACACTAGTTTGTAAATAGCCTGCACCGTTATCAGTATAAATTTTTGTATCTCTAGTATTATCGGGTCTATTGGCAGAGAGCACACCGCCCGATCGAACTGTAACATTTCCTCCGGCCTCAATACGCAGCCGCTCTTGATTGTTTGTAATAAATTGAAAGCTTGAAGCAATTGTTGTTCCAATAAGCAAATTATTGCCGCCGTTGTCGTATTGAAAAACACCGCCAATGTTGTTGCTTTCGTCTAAAATCCGATAACCAGCTATTCTGTTGCTTGTGGTGTTTTGAGCCACATAATAAACATCAGAGCCGCTGGAATCTTTTGTCGTTACATGGAAACTGCCAGAAGGGTTGGTAATCCCCACGCCCACTTTACCGCTTGTGTCGATACGCATAGATTCTGTGCCTGTTATAGCACCAGCGGCAGTTGTTCCAGTATCTCGATTAAAAATAATCGACGCATTACTAAAATGAATCCAAGATGAAGTGTCTGCAATGTATTTGTTTACAAACCCATTTGTCCCCGTTGGCCCTGCGTTGTACCCAATATGCGGGTAACCAGAGCCTTGCCTTCCCATAGATATTCTGCCGACTTCTGCTCCACGGCCTGCGTTCGGATTTGTTGCCAGATCAAATCTATTATCTGGATTTGAAGTCGTCCCAACGAGCAGTTTGCCACTAGAGTCGATACGCATACGTTCTGCCATGCCGTTTACACCAGAGGCTTCTGTTTTAAACAGCATTGAATTTGTGTTATTAGCGCCAGCACCAACATATTCTATGGAGCCTTGATTATCTCCAGTATGCGCTCTATGTGTAAATAAAAGAGCAACGCCATTACCGCTGGTTGTATTGCTATTTTCTATTTTTAGAGGATATGTGGTTCCTACAGCATCTTTATGAACGGATAATTTATAAGCAGGGCTCGAAGTGCCAATACCAACATCGCCGCTGGCATCCAGCTTCATTGTTAAAGAAGCACCGCCGGTAGACGTAGCACGATAGATTTCCCATGGCTGATAGGTGCTGGCATCAGGGCCGCAAATGTATGTTCTAGCCACGCCAGTTTCTTGTTGTGTCATCCAATTAGATGCGTTGAAACTTAGGCTTGGCGATCCTTTAGCTTGAAGCCCTCTGCTATTTACAGTGCCATCTACGTCAGCAGTACCCGTGACATCAATGCCTGTGGAGGTTGTGGAAACCTTAACTGCATTGTCATAGTAAAGGTCAACAGCACCGTCAGCATAAAACTGAGCCATATTTTCTGTGCCATCTGATTTTGCAATAACTACACGCGCAGACCCTAAAAGATTTAAATTCCCAGTGCCTTGGTCATTAACATAGCTTTGTGTTCCACTATGATAAATCTGTAAGTCAGAGCTAGCACCAAAGATAGCTTTGTCATTATCCGCAAATAATATATCACTACCGTTTGACGCTAAATCACCACCCAGCTGAGGTGTTATGTCCTCTACAATATT
>Ga0255768_10003051_pt1 | contig 16733 bp, 16 predicted proteins | sample 071ome_33_FD_179983 | JGI IMG/M metagenome (GOLD analysis project Ga0255768, IMG submission 179983) | Coastal salt marsh microbial communities from the Groves Creek Marsh, Skidaway Island, Georgia - 071412AT metaG (version 2) | ecosystem: Environmental > Aquatic > Marine > Intertidal zone >...
GTCTGTGAAGTTATTAGCAGCAGTGCCTTGGTTCTCTACTATTGTACCTTGATTGCCCAGTATATCAGTCTGGGCATTTGCCATACTGGCTTGTCCCGCAGTGAGATCGTTTAAGGTGTTGCCTAACCCCGCTTGCCCCGCCATAACATCAGCATTACGGGCGGCTTGATTACTTTCTGCGGCATTAAACGCCCCTTCGAGTGCCGCATTTTGTGCGCTGAATGCATTCTCTGTATTACCAAAGCCCGTGTCTACTGCATTCTGAACATTACCCACGTTGGTGTCTAGTGTATCAAATCTACCAGATTGAGTTTGAAAGCCTTGATTTACGTCAGTCTGCACCTGACCAATATCTGATCGAGTGTCCGTTATACCTTGGCTTAGATCGCCTTGATTAGCCATCATAGTATTTTGACCAGTAGCCAAACCGCCCAGATCACCTATAACATTACCGAACTGATCTGTAATATTGCCGCCAAGTGTATCTAGGGCACCATATAAACCCGTACCATATACATCTCCTTGGCCTGCCGTACCTACATTAGACGCCAGACCCATCTGACCAGTTTGCAACCCGGAAATACCTGTATTCGCAGATCCTAAGTCTGCAATTACCTGATCAATATCTACACCTTGCGCTGCCAAAGTATTGGCAATTTCGCCTACATTTATACCACCTTGTTCAAAAGCCGCCATGATATCCGCATATTGCGCATCACCTAAACCTGTCTCCAAAGTAGTGTTGTTGACCGTCTTTTTTCCACCGCCGCCCATTTAAAATCTCCTTATAATCAGTTTGTCTGGCTGCTTAAATCGTCGCCAGTGGACATTTGTGTTTTCGCCATACAATCGTTTGGAGTGGCGTCTCATCTCCCGCATCACCTGTATCGTGTTCCCGAAAGGTGCTATGAAGTCTATTCCCCATAATTGTTCTCCTGAGTTTCTCCGAAAAACATCTACTGTAGGGGTCCAGCGTTCGTCTAGAAATTGCTCTGCTTCTACTTCAGTAAGCCAACACCAAGTAACCAATCCCCGGGGCCTTCCCTCGCTGTAGAAAAAGCGTATCTTTGATGTCGTTATTGGAGCTACTGCAAAATCTAAAAACTCTGACAGAGTGTATATTCTATGATCCGGGCTGGCGGAGAAGAGATATAGTGCGTCGTGGACCGACTTATAAAATTCAGCGTTCATGCCAAATAATACATTAGTTATACACTATTTAAAAGAATAAATAAACACCCAATTAAGTGCTATTTATACTTTTTTCCAAGTCCTCTATTCTCTGCGTAGCCTCTTGTAGAGCAGCCCATAGCAGGGGCACCAGAGAGCTGTAGTCCACTTTTTGATATACCGGGTTGTTATAATCATCTATCTGATCTTTCTTGCCCGTCACAGAGTATCCTGCCACACGCTGCAGCTCGTGCGCCAAAAACATATCTCTCTCAAATAATTCGTCGTGTTTTATACCTGTTTTAGGCTTAACAGACATGACTTTCTCAAGAGGACGCTCGACGTCGCCTGTAATCTTTTTCGCCCGATGGTCTGAAGTAGTAACAAAGGATGTAGCACTCACACTGGAGCCAAATACCCCGGTGCCATTCATTGAGAGGTTTCCGCCGCCAGAGACTCCGCCAGAGACAAATAGGTTAGCCCATTTCTTGTTAGCCGTACCTAAACCATATGTACCTGTATCCGCCAGATCCGGGACTATCGCACTGTCTGTGGCGTCGATATGAACCAAGGGCCGCCACACCGCTGCCCCAGTAGTATTATCCGCACACACATACATTCGATCTGTACTTGTATTTACCCACGTAGATCCTACTGCATAGCCATCAACAGCGTCATCCCCCGTTGTAGGGTTAGTGGTGGCAGTTGTATTATTTAAACCGCCAGAGCCGCCATTAGCTACTGGGAGATAACCAGACACAGACGTACCTAATGGTATCTTTGGCCCCTCTCCAGCGGCCCCTGTGTGCGTGTGCCCTGTGGTTCCAAACGCCGTTTGCAGGGCATTAAACTCATTGTTGAGAGGCGCTGCCGTAATGTCTAGCGTGTTCTGTATACTGCTTGCGGATTGTCTGGTATATCCTGCCATTATCGTCTTCCTGCTTTAGCATATTCAAACACCATGCCTTGAATGGTGTGTGGGGCGAATTGCCCCTGCGTTACAAATGTAGCCTGCACACTGAAGCCACTGCCCTGTATGTCGTTGAGAATAACAGGCTTAGACGTACCGCCGTAGGTTACGTTTGAGCCGCCGTAAGTTATATTTCTCCCGCCAAACACCACAGGCGCACCTGTACTCGTTTGAGCATAATCGGCTGGGTTAATAGTGTTGGGGTCTGACCAATCATACTGCAGCGCCAGATTCATAGTGAAGGGGCCTTCGGCCCGTACAAATGTATTGAGTTTGTGTATGGTTTTTCTTATCTCGGTGTCGCCCATATCTAAATATGGGGTACTATAAATCGATATTATATCTTCCCCGGCTAATGTATTACCGTTTTCTTGCTGGTATACTTTTCCATCAAAGCCCCCATGTAAGACATACTCCCTAGCGCCTATAAATTCACTGGTAATACAGGAGACTTTGAAGCCTAGTAATTCACTATACTCCCATTTAACCGCAGACCCGTCGAACACTAGGCCACCCAGAATACCAATGCCTTCGTCTGCAGTACCTCCTATAAAGACACGTACTTGGCTTTTGGATTTAATCACACAAGAATTAAGCGTACCCAAATCTTCATTTTTAATAATGTCAATTAAGCGACCTTGAATAGGACGAGAAATGGATTCTAATTCGACGTCTCCGATGCGTGACGTACCCGCAACGGGGCGTAAGCCATCATGGGCTAAGAATATGAGATCCCCGCCAAGTTCCTGCACACTATCTCGAGCCACGCAGCCTGTGTTAGCAGTCACACTATCCAATTTAAATGGCGCTGGGGCGCTAGTAGAAGCGTCGGCGGTAAACTTCTTAATGGCGTTTTGACCAAACACAAAAAGATTATCCCGGAAGGGTTTGATTTGTATTACCTCGTACCCTATGGAATACTGCTCACCACCCGAGGCAGTGGTCCAATCAAACGGGTTTAAAGGCGCACAGTGAGATACACCACCTCGGTACTCCAGATCCCCACCCATAAAAATGTGGTTCTCAAAGACATCTACAATGGCAGGAGCGTCGTAGGCAGTTGCTCCCCCGGGACTTGTTAATGTCCCAGCGCCTGAACTGGTTATCTCTCTCCAGTTTGTACCATCGAAGATTACCGCTGGATTAACCCCATCTACAAATATGATGAAGGAGCCCGGTACGGCGGGATCTGGTGAGGACGCTGCCCGAGTGCCGAAGTTAAATTGCACATGGCGGACCTTGGATACGGTTTTAAGACTAAATCCGCTGCCTGTTTGTGTCGCTCGGGCGGTCAGACCCGTAGTAATTTTATTCCAGCCTAATAATGGTTGGTGCTTCCAAAAAGAATAAGTATTAGCACCCACGTCCTTGCGCATGGCAATGGGATATGGATTAGAAGTAGAGTTTTCATTACGATACATAACAAGGCCTAAAATAGGCCCTTCAGCTACGTCGTCGTCGTTAGAATCCTTTGCCTGTACTTCTTGCCCATAATCGCCAGAGGCGTAGGTTACAGTGGTGTCGTAGTAATTAAAGCCCTCAATGCGGCGATAACCTCCGAACAGACTAGGCTCGTAGTTCAGCAGTCGAGTAGCCGCACCACTATTATTCTCGGCTAAATCCAAATGGTTCTCATTGGAGTTTAGACCGCCGGAGCATACTACTTTAAGGGATTCAATCCTATCCACTTAGAAACTCGCATTAACTGTTTTGTATTGAGCAGCGCCACTACCCCCGCCGAAGTTGACCCGTGTGTCACGGAGACTGGAGTAGGCATTTATGTATTGGCTTTTCAAATCCGCCACGGCCTGCATAAAATTAGCTTTAGCCAGTTGGGCAGACTCTGGGTTATCCTTCAGCATGTACATATGATACAACGCACCCTCTATGATCGTAGGCTCCACCGCATTAGGATAAATTATATTGCCTAACATGGTGTCGTCGTAGTTGACCATTTCTGCAGGATGAAAATAGTATCTAAATTGTAGTCGGTAAGTTTTATCCGGGGCAGGGCTTACCCCCCAACCTGTACCGTGGGACGGGAATACATATTTAGGTATACTTAAACCCAAAGTAGAATTGTCGTCGTCCCTATCTCTGAAATTCTTGTACCATGTATCCGTAGAGATAAATTCTAACCTCTTGCTTTCGGATGAATAAGTACCATCACCTACAATCTGAAAACTCTCCCACTCCATAGTCTTCATACCTACGGGATTGGAGTATTCCGTCTGACCAACCACTAAGGTGGTAGTCTCTTCCGCCGCATTCCAAGGCCACTCATACTGCATGGTGTTTAAATCAAACATAGCCGAGTTAATGGCGTCTTTAGCCGCAGCGTGAATACCCCGGGCTAAGGCGAAGTCGGTAGTGGATAGCTCAACCTCATTAAGGCGTCTTAGAAGCCTATTGGTTAAATTTATAAATGTAGTCATTACGCAACTTTCTTATAGGGCGATGCGGGAGAAGACACTTCAGTAGATTTGAACGGAGAGTTGGTTAGAGATACCGTGGATGATTTAAACGGTTGCTGATGTATCTCTGTGAATGTGAACACATTAGTAGCAAAACTGGTGGTAGGGGCATTAACCGTGCCTGCAATGTTAGATGTATAACGTACCCCGCCTAGTACATTGGTGGATGTATTAAAGTTAATAGTAGGACGACTAACTCTGACACAGTTTGCAGCAGAAGAACTAGACCCTGCTATACTTGCTGAAGAGGTACTCTCAATAATTCTTTGGGCATGTATAACATTTGTTATAACAATACTGCCTGATGCTGCCGCACTAACGACGAGTCCAGTGTAACCCTGCGCACCAAATGACAGATCAATATCGCCAGAAACATCTACAGTTCTAATTCGTTTTAAATCTGTTGAGGACGACGAAACTATTGATCCACTCGCCGCACCATCATTTATAATCTCAGTTTTTTGTACTGATCCTGTTACCGCAACAGAACCCGCCGCTGCGCCATCATTTAGCCGATCAGCATCTACGGAACTTGTGGATGAAATAGACCCACTTACACTGGCATCCCTGATCCTATCAGCATCGACCGTGCCCGTGACAGATATTGATCCAGATGCTGGAGCGGCGAGGTTTATATTACCAGTTTGACTTGTGGTAGTTGATACATCAGTCGATGCAGCGCCGTCTATTACTATAGCAGCATTAGTGCCGCCTGTAGAAGAAACTGATGCAGATGCACTTGCTTCCCTAACCCGTGCAGCCGAAGAGGTGGTTGAGGAAGCTACTGTAGCTGTTGCACTGCCCACAAAAACAGTTGAAGCACCGACGCTGGTAGATACATTAACATTTGTAGATGCTTGTCCTACCTTGATATTAGAAGACACTTCAGCAGTGACTTCCATTTCTTCAGTGATGGCACCTTCAACAGCCAAACGCCCAGAAACAGACGCCGTGATAGCAACGCTTTCGGTGATAGAACCCGCTGCGACAATTTCGCCGTCAATGCTTGAGGTAACTGCTAGTGAAGCAGCGGCCTCTCCCAGAGAAACTTTCTGTGCATCCACACTTGTTGTAGTGACACTGTTAACCGTAGCATCCGCTGGAGTGCGTACTCCCGCCTCAACAGTGCCTGTGCTGACGACAGAGGATACGGCATCAGCTACTTTAACAGACCTACTATCAATGGCTGTAGTGGTAGATATAGAAGCAGCAGCAGCGCCTAGATTTACTTTCTGCGCATCTACAGAAGTGGTGATGCTTACATCGCCTAATGGTACAAGGATGTTTGCTTTTTGCGCATCAACGGACGAGGTTGTCGTTATGGTGCCAGTAGCTTCTGCATCAACTTGTATGAGGCTGGCGGTAGCGGATGCCGTAATTGCTACGGATTCCGTGATACTTCCATTTGTACCTGTCTGAGCGGCGAAGGAGCCTGTGATGGCAAGTGACTCTGTGATGTCTCCATCGACTGCTAATCTACCCGCCGCTGACGCTGTAATTGCGGCACTTTCGGTAATATCGCCATCTATAGCAACTCTACCAGCCGCTGACGCTGTAATAGCGGCGCTCTCAGTGATGTCTCCATCAACTGCCAGCCTACCAGCAACAGAGCCAGTAACTGCAACGGATTCTGTGACATCGCCGTCTTTAAATATATTATAAAGGACACTGCTGCTTGTCGAAATACTACCTGATGCAGCAGTTTCTTTAACTACAGCGGCATCTATAGTAGTCGTTGAAGTTACAGTAGCAGCAGCATCAACTGTAGCCACCCGCACCGCATCAATTGTACCACTGGCAGATATTGAACCAGAGGCAAGACTATCAACGACTACTTCCCCAGACACTGTGGTCGTTGAAGATACGGACGCACTCGCAGCGCCATCAATTACAATCTCACCAGAAACTGTTGTTGTCGCTGCAACAGAGGCGCTGGCGGCACCGTCTTTTAATCTATTTGCCTCAACCGAAGTAGTACAAGCTAGTGTACCAGTAGCAACGACAGGCTTAACAACTTTAGCTTCAACACCACTAGAGGCAGCAATATTTGCAGACGCTGTAGCATCTACAAAATTACCGCCAGCCAACCCACCTAACGGGGCGCTGGCTAATGGGTGAAATCCTAACATTCAGTTAGCCTTTCAACGGTGCAGATGGGATGTTACTGCTTTCGTCAGCGGCGGCGTTTTTTGTGTTGCTCATAGTTATGCCTCTGAATTAACCATTAAGAGTACTCAAAAATATATGCAGCGCCAGCATCTGTTGTAGAACTGGGATCCTCGTTATCAGCGCCTACAATGACTGTGTTTCCATCACCCGAAATAAAGACAGATCGCCCAAAATTATCACCTGCCTCTGCGTCAGATGCTTGTATCTTAGCTTTTTGTGACCAAGTTGTACCAGAACGTGTCCAGATATAGGCAGAACCAGCATTGCTACCATTAGTGTCTTCATTATGTGCGCCTACAATAGCCGTGTTTCCATCATCTGAGACAGAGACAGATTGCCCAAAATAATCTCCTGTCTCTGGGTCAGACGCTTGTATCTTGGCTTGTTGGGACCATGTTGTCCCTGATCTAGTGAAGATATAAGCAGCGCCATTATTTGTTAAAGATGAGAAATCTTCAGTAGGAGCGCCTATAATAGCTGTATCTCCATCACCCGAAATAAAGACAGATAGCCCAAAATTATCACTCGCTTCTGCATCTGACGCTTGTATCTTAGCTTGCTGTGACCATGTTGTACCAGAGCGAGTAAAGATGTAAGCAGCGCCAGCATCAGTTGCAGTCGTGTCTTCCCTCCAAGCACCTATAATAGCTGTGTTTCCATCATCTGAAATAGAAACAGCCCAACCAAAATAATCATTAGCTGCTGCATCTGACGCTTGTATCTTAGCTTGTTGGGACCAAGTGGTTCCAGACCGAGTAAAGATATAAGCTGAACCAGCAGAAGTTCCACTGGTGTCTTCCAAATATGCACTAACAATAGCTGTATCACCATCCCCAGAAATAGAAACAGAAAAACCAAAGTAGTCATTCGTTTCTGCATCACTAGCTTGTATCTTGGCTTGTTGGGACCATGTTGTCCCTGATCTAGTAAAAATATATGCGGCGCCAGCATCAGTTGCAGTCGTGTCTTCATATTGAGCACCTATAATAGCTGTGTTTCCATCGTCTGAAATAGAAACAGAACTACCAAATTGATCAGACGCTTCTGCATCACTGGCTTGTATCTTAGCTTGCTGTGACCATGTTGTCCCTGATCTAGTAAAGATATATACAGAACCAGCATTTGTTGCGGTGGTGTCTTCCATCTGAGCACCTATTATTGCTGTGTTTCCATCGTCTGAAATAGAAACAGAAATACCAAAGTCATCACTTGCTTCTGCATCACTAGCTGTTAGTTTCTGTTGTTGGGACCATGTTGCAAAGTTCAAAGTAAAGGTTGTCGTATTATCAACAGAAGTGTTAACACCATCTGTTACTGAAAAAGTCACTGCAAAAGTTCCACCGTTAGGCGCAGTGGTTGAGGAGCTAGGAGTAAGCGTAAATACGTTACTGGACTGAGAAATTGTGGATAGAACAGTATTTGTATCGGCGCTTGTCGTGATGTTTACCGATCCGCCCCCATCAGTAAGCGTAGCTGAAAACGCTGTACTTGTACCTGCTGCTGCCGACCACGTTAGATCATCGGCCTCTGGGTCAGGGTCAGCCGATCCTGTAACACTGCTAGTCGTAGTGCCGTTGTCTGCAAGTGTGTATGCAGAAGATGTTCCACTACCACCACCAGAGATAGCTATAGAAACAGATTGTGGTCCTTGGTTCGTAACCGTGGCAATCAAATACCAACCCGCCGTCTTTCGAACAAAGATTTTATTCAAATCAGTGACCAGCGCCATATCCCCAACGGAAGGACTGCTTATATTCCCCAAAGCAGTGAGATCTTGAACAGCGGTAACGCTTGAACCTGCCGCCACAAAAGATACCCCGCCGCTGCCTGTGCTTTGGAGTACCTGACCGCTTGTGCCATCGTCTAAGGCGGCGGCGAGAGAGGCTAGATTTTTTGTGTTGCTCATAGTTATGCCTCTGGATCAGCCCAATCTGGATTTGCTTCCCACGCAGTCCCATCAAAGATGTATTTGCAGCCAGCCCAATCTTCTGGAGCGTTAGTGACGTCAGTGTGAAGTGTTGCAGTATCACTACCCATGTCCGCAATAATAAATTGGGCGGGGTCACCAACGGTAATACTGTCAGAAGCCATACTTACAGATACGGTATCTTCAAGCAGGTATTTTGAAATGTTTGTTTGGTTTTCTACAATGGTTTTCATCTGGTCATCCTTTCACAATCAACTTTGTGGAAGACACCGCTGTGCCAGCAAAGACAGAAGGGCTATCGGGCGTAGTGCTTAGGGTGCCATCGATTTGAACATAATACGCCTGACCCGCTGTTAAGCCTGACTGAGCATCATCCACAGAGCCAGCGATTTGAATTGTAGCAGTGGCAGTGTCAGAATATGCAGCGTCCGAAATACCTATATAGTTTTCGGCAGTGAGGTTGGTTGTAATTACGCCAGCGTTCTGTAAAACGATCCCCAACCCTGCCCTTTCAGCAGATCCTGTTCCGTCACTGTCTGTATGAGCGATAACTATTTTTCCTGCATTTGCATCGTAAATTGGGTATGTTATTCCAACAAGGTAAGTAAGCCAACTGCCGCCACCATTCTCAAAGACCCCTGCGGTTCCAAAAGATATTGATGTCCCACTAACAGTTCCAGAAATGTAAGTACCGTAAGCTGAGTTACCGTTATCTGTGTACGCTATGGTTACTTTTTGTGCAGCTACATCATAGACAATTTCAGGCCAGTTTATTGTTGCGCTTTCAAATACAACAGGGGTGCCAAATGACAGAGTTGTTCCACTAATTGACGCAACAACAGCAGCACCATAGTTGGACTGGTTTTTGTATGCTATTACAACTTTCTGAGCATTGCTGTCATAGGTTGCACTAACTTGATCCGTAGCGGCACTGTTAAAAACTGCGCCCGTACCTGCACTCACTGACGTTCCGCTGACTGTAAGAACATTCCCATAACCATAGTTGCTATTACTAGCATCTTTAATAGCAAAAACAATTTTTTGTGCATTTGCGTCATAAGCTGTTGCTACGCTTTGGGGAGCGCCTGAGTGTACAACAACAGCCGTTCCAAAACTTATAGATGTCCCTGATACAGTCCCAACAATCGCTGCCGTTTGAAAATTATTTGTATCGGACTGATATACAATAACAACTTTTTGTGCATTTTCGTCATATACGACAGAACAATGGTCAATAGTGTAACTTTCAAACACGACAGCCGTTCCAAAACTTATAGATGTCCCACTAACAGTTCCAACAATCGCTGTACCGTAAGATGAATTACCAGCATCTTTATAGGCAATAACTATTTTTTGAGAAGCTGCGTCATAAGCAGCGGATATGGCCTGAGTGTTTCCAGCTTCAAAAGCGACAGGTGTTCCAAAACTTATAGAAGTCCCTGATACAGTCCCAACAACGGCGTACCCCTTATTAGAGACACTGCCATTTCTGTAAACTATCACTACTTTTTGAGCGTTAGCATCATAAACACCATCTATATAATATGTATAGTTTGAGGTAAACGAAGTGGCGCTTCCTAAGCCCTCTTGCGCCTGAGAAGATGAAACAACACTAACAGTACCGTCTGTATTTATAACTACTTTATCGCCATCCGCCAAAGCACCAGATGCAGTTGCTTCTAGTGAGCCGCCACCGCCGCCCGTTGCAGCATCAGCAAACTCAAGAGCCGTACCGCCGCTGTTGACCACAAGCGTCTGACCCGCCGTTCCCAATGCCGTGGGTAAGCTCGTAGCTACGGTTTGTGCTAAGTCGCCTAAGTCTCTGGATTTGGTCATTCAATCAAACTCCACGATTGTGTAGCTTCATCCCATCTGTACATGTTACCATCGCTTGGATAAGGAACGGGTGCTTCCCATTGGCAGGTTTCTTCATTGAGGGTCCAAGAAACATACGGGCGAGGGGCTAAAAAGGCGTCACGAGTTGCGTCATAACTAAAGCCAGCGCTAGCAAAGTTTTTACGAATAGTGCCGTTGTAACTTGTTTGTTTCCAAGTGCCGCCGAACAAGTCTGCACAAAATGCAGCGCCTAGTGCTTCTTGCTCATCGCCGTTTTCATCAAGCAAAACTTCATTCGCTACAACAATTACTTGCTGAACGATGTTATTGAGATCTAGCTGCGCAAAATGTGCCATTAAATTGTTAAGCTCCCGCTGCTAGTAAAAGTATAAACGTAGTTAGTTCCAACTTGTGTTACAGTCGGATTGCCAGTTGTTGAAACAACTCCTGTCGTGCGGATAATCACTACCCCAGAACCGCCATTTCCACCGTAATAACCTGTGGTGCTGGTTGTCCATCCTCCACCACCGCCACCGCCGCCAGTGTTTGTGCCACCAGCGCCGCCGTTAGTGCCTGTTCCCCCATCTGATCCACTATTTAGAGAAGAGCCGCCACCAATACCGTAGCCCGACCCTGTAGTGACACTACCACCTCCGCCGCCACCAATTCCACCATCCCCTGCCGTGCCGCTAGAGTGATCAGCCCCACCGCCGCCACCAGCCCAATAATAGTTATTGCCATCTATATTTATTTGTTTTCCTGCACCGCCTGTACCATAAGCACCGTTACTCAATACATTACCATCATACCCAGATGCACCAGCGCCACCGCCGCCGCCGCCGTTTTCTTGAGGTGAAGTATTATGAACACCGCCGCCGCCATCATTCCCAAAGCCACCAGACGATGAAGCAGGTTGTGTTGCACTACCCCCGCCGAAAACACCATAGCCAGCGCCGTTATTTCTACTACCACCACCGCCAGAGCCACCGTCTGATTGGGTAGTATTTGAAGTAGCACCGCCTTGGCCTCCGCCACCACCTAATGCAGTAACCGTTAAACTACCGCCAGATATAGAACTGTTGCTTCCTGCCGCACCAGTTGAACCAGCGCCAGAACCTCCACCACCAACGGTAATGGTGTAAGTAACATTAGATTGGTCGGTATAATCTGTGCTTCGATACACTAATCCACCAGCACCGCCACCAGCGCCTATAGCTCCACCGCCAGCGCCACCTCCCGCTACAACAAGCCACTGCTTAATAATTAGTCCTTCGTATGAGGGCCAATTACCCTCACGTTGTTCATCAGCAACATTATTCAGTGAAAAAATACCACTAGCACTTCCACCACTAACTGTAGATTTTTTACCAGTGATTGATGAATTATAGCGAGACACTAGCTGATCTCCTCGTAGGAGCATACAGCTTCAAGGTCAGATGCGGCGTTAGCGGTAAGCCTCAAGCTATCCCCTTCTTCAAGATAAATTGCTTTTGCCAGAACATCCAAAGTTGCATCAGCGGGAACCACAACGGTTTTTGCAAGATGATATGCTGTGCTTGATCTAAATAAATCGACTGTAATTTCAGCGTTATTTGTGCCATCTATATTTGAAACAAGCAGTGCATTGACCTTAAAAACTTTGCCCGAACTGGCTGAGTTTGTGACGATTGCCGTAGCGCTTGTGCCAACAGCTTGAACCGCCGTTTTGCCTGTTATCGTTGCTACGTTTACTATGTTTGGTGCAGCCATATCAGCCTCCGAATACTATAGCCATCGCTATGGCTTTGCCTGTTGTGACGCCCTCTGAGGCATCTGCAAACTCAAGGGCGGTAGCGCCCGAATTGACTTGAAGAATTTGTCCCGCTGTTCCTAGTGAGCTAGGAGTATCGCTTAGACCTGTGAGTGTGGTTACTGTATCTGCCAGCGTCCCATGTTCGACTACTTCGATCTTATCGCCTGTGACGGGGGCAGCATTCGTTAGATCAATGCTGGTTCCGTTGGTAGCGGTACAGTCGGTGCCTACTAATAATTTAACACCGTTGAGGTAAACGGCGACCCGATTAGCAGTGTAACTGGTGGTGAGTACCTTCGTGGTCGTATTATATTCGGATGAGGTGCCAACAGTGAAAATACTACTAGAATACTGAGAAGCAAAAGGCGCACCATATTCGACGATTGTAACAACGTCAGATGCGGCACAAGCTGAACCAAGCTGTACTTGAGAGCCGTCTGAAGCTTCCGTAAAATCATTAGCAGCAAGTTTAGAACCGTTGAGAAAAACTTGGATGTTTCCAACAGTAAATGCAGGAAGCGCTGGTGTAGATGATGCGTTAAACGTATCTGTCGCTGTGCCAGTGTATTCCGTCTGTCTGATAGGATCAGAGTAAGATGCGCCCCCACCGCCGCTTGCGGTACTACTAATAGTACCATCAGCAGCAATCGTGATGTTTGAACCCGCTGTTAACGCTGCCACGACATTGGTGGTATCAGTGACATCTGCCGAGGCTTCGATGCCGTCTAATTTTGTTTTATCAGCGGCACTCATCAGCCCAGCGGCTGAAGTAGTGGCGTTGGAATAGGTCGTGATATCACTGTAATTAGCGATTTTTACCCAACTGCCACTATGCGCAAAATACATAGCGCCTTCGCCGTGGACGTGGGCTATCATGCCGTGGTTATCGCTGGCGCTGGGTAAGTCAGATGTAGCTGAATATACGTGTACGGTCTGCAAATCAGCCGCTGTAGGAGCTATAAATAGCGTCGAACTGCCCGACAGGTTTATACGGTTATTGGAATTGGATGAAGCAGATACGTTGGCGTCTGAGCGGCCTGTAAGAGTATCGGGAGAACCCGTGGCGTAGGTGGCTAAACCTATCTCAAAATTAGAGCCATCCTCAATAACATAACGGACGGAATCTCCGTTGGAGAGACCGCCCTCAGAGAGTGTCTGGAAGCCACTGACCGCAGACCCTAAAGTTAAGGTCGTAGCTGTACTGCCCGTAGTCGAGCAAGCGACTTTTATTCTGTCACCAAAAATAGCCATTGAAAAACCTTAATCTAAGGCAATTGAGATCGAACCAGCAGGGAAACGCAGAGTATCACCCACATTTATTGTTTTTGTTGCGTCCAGAGCGCCTATAAGGAGTGGTCTGGATTGTTCTGGTGCAGCATTAGAAGATGCGGTTCCTGATGAGACATTGATACTAGCAGGGTATTTTGCATACCGCCCATGCGTTTCTGCATTAGCATCATTATCGCCCCCCGCAAAAATAGCAAAATGCGTAATGTCTCCCCAATTGTTGCTGGCGCATTCTGGAAACTCAACCGCATTACTATTCGTAATAGTAGTTACGCCGTTTGATGTGGAAGCGGAGTTAAACGTAATTTCTGGCCTAGCTGTATATCCATTATTAACGTAGGCTTCTCTTTGGTTTGTAGTGTAAGTAGTGGTGTCATATCCCGGTTCTTGTACCCCCGCATATGCTTCATCATTTTTGCCTGATGTTCCGAATGCAGAGGTAGACACGCCCAGCCAATATTTTTGATCATACGTAGAACCAGACATAAAATCCCATTCCCCAGAAATAGTGGAATTGGGCATACCCAGTAAAAAAGCCAGACCGTATTTACCGTGAAAAGGAGCGTTAGTACCGCCAGCGGTGGAAGCTACATTGATCACGTCAGGAAGCTCAATCGTAAAATCGCCCGTAGCAATCCTAAACTGATCACCAACATTGGTGGTAACAGCCGCCGAGAATGAACCAATCATCAATGGCTTTTGTCCATCATCCGAATCAATAGTGGATGAGGAAGTGCCGTTCGAGGGAACTTGATCCTCGTATAGCGCCCAGTAGCCAATACTGCCCCAGTTTGATGTGGTGGCCTGTGGAAAACTTATCTGGTCTTTGTTTTCTATATTTGGACTTGAACTGCCATTTCTCCATGACAAACCGCTGGTGTTGGTTGCGCTATAAACAGACACCCGCTGATAACCGTTGGAGTTGTAGGTAGTGCCAGATGTCCCGGGTTCTTTTGCGAGAGCTTGAGAGGCTGTATCACTCTCCGAAAACGCCGTTGTAGAGATGCCCAAGTACAAAGAAGTGAGCTTCGTCATCTCCGTCACTCCGAAGATGTGATCCAGCAGCTTTCGCTCCAAAAAGTCAGTGAGAATAGCCATCTGGCGCTCCTAATTAGTCGATATTGATATCCAGATCACCCGCTGGGATACGGAATATATCCCCAGATGCGATTGCTTTGTCTGTTGTTAGCTGCGCATGGGCAATCATTTCGGACGCTGTACCGCCAGTTTGGGCGGGCATGATCATTACTGCTACCACTGTGCCGTAAGACGCTGTGGCCTCTGGAAATTCGATTGCAGAGCTATTTGATGCGTTATTACCAGAAACAGTGAAAGACACACTCTGACGTTGATACGCTGTTCCACTGTTAGATACCTCAGTTCCAAGAGCGGAATCTGTGGGATCAGTTGTGCATAATGCTACGTACCATGAGGTTGGGCGAGTAACGCTATCGGTGGTTAAAAGATATTTGAGAGTGTGGGTCTCAAAACTATCGCTAAGTGACATGAGATTCTCCTCAGATTGTCATTGAAAATGAGGAGACACTTACACTATCTCCTACGACTAGGTTTGCGTTAGAGAGAACGAGGTCACCACCACCGTTCAATCCACTTACTGTGCCAGAGAAAATCTCTTGGCCTTCTGTATTGAACACTTTAAAAATAGAAGCGGTCCCAGCATTAACAGTGTTATCTCTAGTAACTGTATTTGCTAAGACCGTTCCATTATTCGCTGGACCAAAGGCCGGATTGGATAAGGGCAACGTGGCTAACTCAGTATTGGAACTATCCAGTATTTGCACAGAACCTGCTGAGCCAGTTCCTAAATCTATTAGATCTACAATACCATCCAAAGCAGCATTTCTAGCGGCTACGGTTAGCGTAATAGACATTGCCCTTAACCTTATCTACGCAGCGTTGTAACGAGCGGTTACAATTGCTTCTGGGCGGAGTATCTTGCGCCCATAAAGGTGCATACCTCTACAGATGTCACTAAATGAGTCTGGGTCACGATAGGTCTCAACCTTGTTAAGCTGTTCTGCTGTAGCAACTGCTGAGCTATGACCTGCAACTAGCACTCCGTAGTTGTCGTCCTGCGCCGTAGTTCCAGTGGTTCCGGCTCCCGTACCTACTGATGGCAGGTTTGAGCTTTGGTATACTTTGAAACCGTGGAAGTTGTTTACGACCAAACCATTCCGAAGACCACCGGACTCGCCCCAATCTGCTTGCATGAATCGTGAGTCTTCGTCACGAAGGATTTCCATGAAAATTGGGTCTACAACGAGCCATCTTGAATCACGGTCAACTTGTTGTTGATCGAGAAGACGCGCCATACGTGCTACAAGCATAGCTGGCGAAATGGTTGTTGTTGGAAGTGCCGTTGCACCCGGAAGGCGGGCAGCAATTGGAATTGAATCACCTGTTGTGCTAGCAGATGCTGCCGTAGTGATATTTCCAAAATTTGCCATAAATAACTTATTTGCAGCGAGTAATTCGTCGTTACCCGCGTTTGTGTTAGCCTTCGTGCCGTTCACATCACCTGATGCTGAGCGTACTGCGCTGGCATTTGCATGCAGTGCAGATTGCTTGTAACCAGACAAGTAACCTAGTACTTCTTGGTCATGCTGGTCGGCGAGTCGATAGGCTGCTCGATCAACCGCAAGTTGCATGAAATTGATGTGACTGTGGGCTTCTTCGATATCGTCCAATTTGAACGCAAAGTAGTTAGCCTTATCGATGACCAGTTGGAAGTCATCATCTTGGAGATCTTGTGTCGTAATTGAAGTGCCGCGCTTCAGTTCACTAACTGAAATATTTGGCTCCTTCATTATGCGAACCGTATCCCCTGCTGAGGCAATCTCTCCGAAATAATCAGAGTTTGTGATATCGCCTACAACTGTAGATTTGCGGAACTCCAGCTGGACCTTTTTTGAAAAAATGGTTGGACTGAAGTTTCCATTGGGTAAATTTGTATACCCACTTGCTGATGAAAATGCCATCTTTGTTCCTCCGTAAATGGCTGATTTGAACCGTCAGGATCACGAAGAGATGTGGCAGTGCTTACTCAGGGTGGTGCGAACAGGCCTGAGCACTGGTAGACATTGTATT
>Ga0255768_10003054_pt1 | contig 16721 bp, 16 predicted proteins | sample 071ome_33_FD_179983 | JGI IMG/M metagenome (GOLD analysis project Ga0255768, IMG submission 179983) | Coastal salt marsh microbial communities from the Groves Creek Marsh, Skidaway Island, Georgia - 071412AT metaG (version 2) | ecosystem: Environmental > Aquatic > Marine > Intertidal zone >...
CAGTCCCTGCTACTACTTGAGCATTAGTCACAAGCTTTTTAGGATCGGCAGTAATAGCTTTAGTAAACTTAGAGGCATTACTATCTTGTGAGTTAGTACCTGTATCTGTTGTTTGGGCTACCACTTGTGTACGATCTACTTCAGTTGGACCGCGCGTGTCAAATGGATCAAACACAGGGTAAGGCATCTGCTGAATAGGTTCAATCTGCCCTTGAGGAAGCTTAACCAAGTTAAGCTGATCTACTAAGTTAGCTGGACCACCAGCTTGTGCGAACTGTTGCTCTGTGATGGGCATAGCTAGTGTGCCTTGTGCAGCGTTAATAACAGGCTTACCCTCAACAGTACGTCTAGCTGCTAGAGTGTACTTACCCATCTTAGCTGCAGCAGCAGGGTTAGCTGCTAGGAACTGATTGATAGATTTCTCGTCGGTAGGGCCATCGTATCCTAGCGCGGGTAGAATCTTGTTTTGTAATGTCTCAGGTTTAAACCCTGCAAACTTCTTAGCCATAATTATTTATTCCCTAATTGCATCCACACAGATGCAGCTATAAATGATAGCAATGCTACTGTACTTATTCTTACTATAGTTGACCAAATGCTTTTCTTTGTGTCACGGTACGCTTCAAGTAGTGAACGCATTTCGTGTAAGTCTTTTTGTGCGTCATCATCGTTTAAACCAAGAGACTTCAATGCCTCACAAGCACCGCGTCTTGCTGCACGATCAAGCATATCTTCTAGCTCTTCTGGGGTCAAGTTAATAGACATAATTACACCGTGTGAGTTCCAGATGAAGTAAAGTCGTAATTTGTTCCGTTAATGGTTAGACGTACAAACCCATCGTCGCCATCCGCACCGTTACCTGACGGTACACTATAGCCTGTACCACCTGTCCCACCAGAACCTATAGTTACAGTGATAACGGTACCCACATCAACAAGCGATAAAGTTCCTGTTTTGTATTCAGCTTGTGCGCCACCGCTTCCAACTTGGTCATCACTATCCACACCAGCACCGCCAGCACCACCGCCGCCAGCACCGCCACGCTCAAGATCATTGCCGCCGCTGCCTGTACCACCGTCACCACCAGCACCGCGCTCAACACCACCAATCGTTACGCCAGCACCACCAGCTTTTCCAGTTTCATCCCCGCTTGTGTCAGAGAGGCGATAACCACCGCCACCACCGCCGCCGCCTGTGGCTGACACGGTAGTAAATCCTGACCCAGAAATACTAGTGGTTCCACCACTTGTACCATCGCCACTAGTATCCCCTGCACCCCCGCCGCCGCCACCTGCACCAACGACATAGTAAATTACATCAAATGCGTTACTTGTCCCGTAAAAATCAGAGAAGTCAATCGCTCCAGATGATGGAACACCTGTAACCCCAGATGGAACATTAGCACCACCACTATAATACTCTGACATGCTGTGTGGTACAGAGCCACCAAACTCACCAACGATGTCAGTGTTAAAGCTAAGTGAACCTGATGATTTGACTGTCATTATGCACTTCCGTAAGCTGTAATATCACTCTCAACTGTCAAAGCACCTGCAGATGATAACTTAAACCTAGCAACACCGCCGTATAGAAACTTAAGGTCTGATCCAGATTGTACGATTGTCCAGTCACCTAAGTCAACAGTAGTAGCGTTTACTGTGTCTGCTGAAAAATCCTGTGAAGAAGAACCTGCTAGTGCAGCTTTACCGTCCAATGCAGTCTGTAATCCATCGACGTTGCTGATAACGTGATTGTGACTATCATCTGCTACAGTAGCTGTAATACTTACATTAGCACTACCATCAAATGATGTAGAACCTGTGACATCTCCAGCTAACGAGATTGTACGGGCTGTAGATAGTGCATCTGCTGTATCTGAGTTACCTGTAATCTGGCCTTGAATGTCACCGATAATAGTACCTGCAACAAGTGTTTCAGACCCAAGAGTCCAGCGATCATTAGCTTCATCCCATACAAAGCTTTTGTTTGGCTCTGTACCACGCTCGACCTCAATACCCGCATTCTGAGAGGGTGTACCACTTTCGTTACTGTTAAGTGTGATAATATTATCAGCTAGGTTAATAGTCTCTGTGTTAACTGTAGTAGTTGTACCCGATACAGTAAGATCACCTGAAACAGTAACGTCATTAAATGTGACATCTGATGTAGTACTTACTGCCTGTCCAATAGCGACAGTAGGTGTAGCACTCTCACCAGAGTTATTTGTAAGTGTGACACCTGTGCCTGCAACAAGGCTTTCTACATAACTACCTGTTGTATCTGGTCCTAATTGAACAGAATCAGCAGACATGACTACATTAACATCTATGTTTCCGCTTCCGTCTACGCCCGTAGTAGAACCTGTTATAGCCCCTGAAATAGTAAGAGTACGTGCAGTTTGCCAAGCAGAAGCTGTGTCAGCATTGCCTGTTACGTTACCACTGACACCGCCTGTCAGGTTGCCTGTCACATTACCTGTTACGTTACCTATGACATCTCCTGTAACATCGCCAGTAAGATTGCCCGTTACGTTACCCGTTACGTTACCTGTGACATTACCAGTTACGTTACCTGTTAGGTTTCCCGTGACATCGCCTGTAACATCTCCTGTTACGTTACCTGTTACATCACCCGTAAGCGGCCCTGTGAATGCATCTGAATCTACAGTACCGTCAAAAAAGGCATCCTTGAACTGAATACTACTAGAGCCTAAATCTAGAGTGTTTGTAGTTTTAGGTAGAACCTGTGTAGCTGATACAACAAGGTCTTGGCTTGGGCCTACCTTAGTGATAGGTGCGCCCTCACCTGCTGTACCATCGTGTTTGTGTCCTGTGGATGCGTTAAACGCAGATTCAATGGCGTTGTACTCCGCATCAAAGTCGTCTGCATCAATAACGTTACCGTTAGCAATGTTGTTTGCTGTATCCTGACGTGTGTAACCTGCCATATTATTGCCTATCGTTCTGTCTAAATTCTAACAACATAGTGTCGAGTGTGAATGTTGGGTTAGTTGAGTTGTCTTCAATACGTATCGCTACTGTTTTACCTGAACCAATAGTATTTTTACTATATACGCTATCTAGCTCACCGCCAAATGTAGCTGTATTAAACACAGCACTAGAGCTACCATACAAGAAGATCGCTGTACCTGTACTTGAAATAGTAATTGTTTCAGGTTGTATTGTACTTGTGTTAGTTCCAGATGCAAAATCAAACTTCAAGTTCAAGTCTAGGTTCATACTACCTGTAGGTTCAGCATACAGTGTAGTCTTGTAAAACGTCTTACGTGTTTGTGGATCAGTGATGGGCATAAACGGAGATTCATAAATAGATTGAATATTACTACCGCCAAAACTATTGCCTGTGCCTAGCTCATAAATGTAACCATCTTCGTTAGCAAATGCTACAGTCTCTTGATCACCAGAGTAACGACTATCTGCTACATATGCTTTAATGCCTTTAGTTGTTGCCCATGAAATACCCGATGCACCTTGTGATATAAACTTGGTAGCTATCAAACCTGAAGCAACACCTTGCTGTTCTGATTCATTATAAGCAAATATACGATACTGAGCTTTCTCTCGTAGTAGCACAGATGAAAAATTAGATGCGCTATTCAAGAATATATTAGCATCTTTAGCAATAACATCTGATGCAATATCCAAACCAAAGTCACCGATACGATCAGTAGCACTTAGTAAGCGAATACCATCGGGAGCGAGATACATAATATCACCACCAACTTCCTGAATAGTATCACCATTAATACAGCCAATACGATCTGTAATAGGGGATATCTGAAAGTCAGCAGATGTGTTACCTGTTAAACGTTTAATGCTGCTTGTAGTAAAGATAATAAGTTGATCACGAAAGACTGTTAAACCTGTGATGTCCTGACCTACGTTAATACTACCTGCACCATTAGCTGCACTAAAGTCATCTACAGTAAAAGGTGCGGTAAAGAATATGTTATTACCTTTACTATAAAAGGCTGTACTTTTAAATATAGCTACCTGCTCTGCGCCACTTACGTCAGTACTATCTGCTGATGTCATAAACGTCATAGTGTTACCAGACGTATTATAAATAGCAGGATAGTTAGTACCGTCTACAAACACTACCTTATCGTCGCCATCTAGGTTATACTCTGCATGTCGAGCTTTACCGCCGTTTGTACTGGCACTAGTAGCCATGCTAGTCCAAGTAGTACCTGTACCATAATAGTATTCGGTGTAGTTACTCGCGTTCTTACGTGCTACAACAATACGACCAGAAGAGATAACTTTTAATGCAAGTATAGGACCAGAGCCAGTCACTTCTGTTGTGCTAAACTTTTCGTACCCTTTGAGCTTAGAGTAACCACCCTCTTTGTTAGGCTCAAAGTTCTGTAGAATTGTAGCAGAGCCAACAGCATTAGTACCATGCTGCAGTGGTGACAGGTTAGAGATCAACCCGCCACGAAACTCAATAGGGAATGTCTGCCACTGTGTAGCCATTAGTAATAAACTCGTGTGTCACGCAGGTAGTCTGTGCGGTTAATATGTATACTACGAAGGTGCTTGATACCTTGTTCAAATTTATTTAGTGATAACTGTGCAGCTTGCGTGTCACCACGGAATTGATAAACATAATACATCGCACCATCTACGATAACGTAACGATATTGCTCTGGTAGGCTTGGCACATCATCGTGTGATTCTAATTCATACCCTATGCGAAAATATTCATATACAATCTCATATGCTTTATCTGGATTAGGATATAAAATAAATTCACGGCTTGGTGTACGCGCTACGTGTGTAGGTAAGGAACGGTTGTCTGTATCTGTGTTATATTCAGAGTCAGCATACTTCTCTAAATACTCTTCATAGGATAAGATTTTTAACTTGTGTGTACCTACATTTAAAGTGTCATTTCGCTTGATGCGGAATGTGTTCATGTTAATTGTTTTGGTGTCGTAAGGAAAGCCATAACGTGATACACCTGGTACAACAACCTCTTCTTCTTCGCTGTGGTTCCAAGGCCACTCAAACTCTTCTTGGTTGATGTGTCTAATAGCACTATTGACAGCATCTTTAGCAAAACTATAGTAGCCTGTGGCTGTAGAAAAGTTAGACGTAGTAAGCTCTACTTCATTAAGTCTACGGTTAATATCATTAACTAATGAAATGTAATCATATGCCATGTGTTATTTCTCCTTAACACGTAGGAAAATGGAACGCTCATACCGCAAGCCTCCACCAGTAGTTACACGGCAAACAACAGTATAACGCACATTGTTTGTACCTAAGCCAAAACGCGCAGTCGCCACTTGACCTGAGACAGTGCCTTGTATAAATTGCAATCCGTTTACAACAGTCCCATCAGACAACTGTGTTTTGACATCATCCTCATCATAGACGTACCAAGTTACAGCAGAGATAGTATCACTACCTAAAAAGCGTGACCAGTCTACGCTGTAATCGAGTAATTCATCTGGGTCTTTGTTAGGCCAATTTAGTGCCATGTCATGTCCTTATGCTGTAACGTAGACAGTATAGCTTGTCTCATCTTTATTTACGTAAACAGTTGTATTGTTTTCTGCGCCTAGAATATAGCTAACTCTTTGTCTATTATATTGATCTGCTATAGAGGAATAATCAAAAACTACAGCAGTAGGCTCCGATATATTAACAGAAGTTTGTCCTACAGCAGGTGGTATTAAAGCCGTAGCTTGTGCATCTTCATCTGCAAAGTCAGTAAGGTATATTGTTAAGTATGCAGAAGCTGAACTTAGTATTACGTTTACTCTAGTTTCTATACGCTCAAAATCATTAGCTACTAAAGTAGATTCTATAGATGTGGGTGTTAGGTTAGCCTTACCTTTTACGTTTGCAAAATCATTAGCTGTAAAGGATGCTGTAGCTGCACTAGGTGTGATTGTAGCTTGTGCGTTTACGGCACTGAAATCGTTAATGTTAGTAGCAGCAGATACATTAGTAGTAGTTATACTCGCCTTAGCGTCAAAGTCAAGTCCACCAACACTAAAACTAGATAGAGTCGTAGGAAGTGTAATAACGGTCTGCGCATCAATATCTGCATAAGCAGGAGTAGTAAAGGTAGCTGTTGCTGCGCTAGGTGTAACAGTAGCTTGCCCAACTACATTAAGTAAGTCATTGATACTGAACGAAGAGAGTACAGATACTACAGATGTAGTAGCTTGTGCATCTACGTCACCAAACGCATTAGCTAAGCCTGATGCTGTAGCAGAAGGAGAAGTTACGTATGCTATAGCTTCATATGCAAGAGTACCTGCGTTTGAGTTCCCTACTGTCGTAGATAAATAACCTAATGCAGCCAGTGCAGCAGTAGATTGGGAAAGAGGTGCTTCTGATAATGCGCTAAAGCCTAGCATCTAGAACTTCCTTATCTGTAACGCTTACGCTGCCAAAACCATTTTCTATAAGGGGAGTCAAAACCCTGCAACACAGACATTATAATACCTTTTGAACTAAAGTCTTGTGATGTTACACTACTAGTCCAAGACTCTCTTTTAAAAGGTATTGCTTGAATTAAGGGTTCACCTACATGTAATCTACACTCATCTCCATTAAAGAGGGCAGGAAAATTAGTTGGGTGTTTATACATATCTGTATCTACTATTGCAGGTAATATGGTTATATTTGACTCATGGTAGAAAGGAGTAAAGAATAAAGTTGAGTACCCTTTAGGTGTTATAACAGTCCAAGGACAATTAAATTTAACTAGTTTTTCTGTATCTGTAAATTGTTCTATAGGCGAATCTTTAACTTGCTCTATTCCATGAAAGTCAACACCAAAGCCAAACGCACCTTGTCTATGTACAGGAGATATATCTGTAAAAAAACCATTACTGTCTTTTCTTATTAAGATATCACTCCACATGGGTATAATGTAACCACTAGTTAGATAATCACGAACAGGAAGACAGTGTTTAATTGTATTTGTCTCTGCTCTAATAGTGCCACCCTTGATGGTTTTTTCTAGGTGTTCTGCTGTCTTACTCATTTTTTTGTACCAAGACGGTACGTACTTACCTGCGGGTTTAGGTTGAGGTATATAATCAGCAAACCTTTTGTCTACATTAAACTTTATATGTGGCATTGTACTATAAGTACGCTCCTGCGTACCTGCTCCTTAAATCTATGATATAATCTAAGTATAGATCAATTTTAGAACGCCAGTCAATGTCTACAGAAGGATTTATTATACCAGATTTAGGTGAAGCAAACGCACGTCTTGCCCATGCAACAGGGTCTTTTGTTGAGAATAGGTAGTATCCTATATGACCAAAAGAGGATGTGTCACGGTTTTGCCAAAGATCAAAATGTCCAATCTTTTTACCTAATATAGATGCTATTAATGTACTCTCACTTAACATGGTGGTATATACATATTCGCTATCTCGCATTAAAGAGAAAAGATCGCTGTTGTCAGGTGCGTAGTTTATACCGCCTAAGTAATCACTAAGTTCATCATATACTTCCATGTAAGAAATAGGATGCTTTTTAAACACAACATTATGTCTACCATGTTCAAATAGTATTTTCTCAATCTTTCCTACACAACAATGTTTTTTTAGTTTATTACCCCCGGGTAAAACAATAACAACCTTATAAGGTTCTACCTCTTCTTTGTCTGTATATACGTACTTAGAAAAGCTACCTTCTTTTTCAATGGTGTCTTTAATGTAATCTATGTGGTCATATTCTAAATATACATTATCGGCATAGGCATCTGCCATTTGGCGTAGCGACTGTTCGTATGCAACAGCGTGTAACACAATACAACCCGCATACGTAGTGTAGTTTATAGTGCCAAAATGTAGAGGCTCTTTAGCTGTAATATCATATTCTAAATGGACACCTGTTCGATCTCTTATAGGTTGAAACGCTTCTTTTAAATAAGCCTCTACTTCCACTAAAGATTGATGTTTAGGTGACCACGCCGTGCCTACATCTGTGTAACCTTTATCTTTTACAAACTGCATCTGCTCTTCGTGTGAAGCAATAGATGCTGCATTTTCTCTGTCTAGTAATTTATTATCACGCATAAAAACTCGTTGTCCTACTTGTTGACCGTGACGTGTTAAATGTCGTAGTCGTTGATCTGGACGTATTATACGTGGTTGTCGTAGATTTACTAGTACTAAATGTCGTTGTAAAAGTAGAGGATGTAGAGTAAGTAGTAGTAGTACTACGTGACGTAGCGAAAGTAGTAGTAAAAGTAGAGGACGTGCTAAAAGTAGTAGTAGTACTTCTAGTTGTGTTATAGGTAGTAGTAGTACTCTTAGATGTGTTATAGGTAGTAGTAGTACTCTTAGATGTGTTAAACGTAGTAGTAGTACTCTTACTTGTGTTAAACGTAGTGGTAGTGCTGCGGCTAGTAGCAAACGTAGTAGTGGTACTACGAGATGTATTGAAACTAGTCGTAAAATAGTTTGTTACTGATTGGTATCTATTTATGTCATAGTCCCATTCGTTATTATTATTTTCACGCCAAAGGTTATTACCTCTATAGTAAGTCCAACCACCTGTACTTACCTGAGCATTTATAGCAGCATTAAATCCTGCATTACCATTACCGTAGTTATTAGGAAATCTAACATACGTAGCGTTAGAAGACCATCTTACCTCAATTTGGTTTGGAAAAGCATAGTTGGGACGATATATACGAAATAAGTTACTATTACTGTATGGCCCCTGATACTGATTTGTTGTGTTAGTAGCAGATGTGGTACGTGATGTACTAAACGTGGTAGTAGTAGCTCTAGATGTGTTAAACGTAGTAGTAGTACTCTTACTTGTAGAGAACGTAGTAGTAGTACTCTTACTTGTAGAGAACGTAGTCGTGGTTGATTTAGAAGTAGAGAACGTAGTCGTGGTTGATTTAGAAGTAGAGAACGTAGTTGTTGTACTTTTAGATGTGTTAAATGTAGTTGTGGTACTACGACTTGTATTAAACGTAGTGGTAGTACTCTTGCTAGTATTGAAAGTAGTCGTAGTACTACGTGACGTATTAAACGTAGTTGTAGTGCTACGGCTAGTAGCAAACGTAGTCGTAAAAGTAGAGGACGTGCTAAAAGTAGTAGTAAACGTAGTCGTAAACTCTTTTTTAGCGAAGAACCCTATGCTCATTACGCAAAGTCCCCAATGTAGTTCACTAGAATGTTAGAACCGTCTAGTACATAATATGATAATACACTGATCTCGTTAGCACCTGTAGACTGTACAATAGATGCACCGTTTACTGGTGTTTTACATGCAGCAGGTAGTGTAAAGCTACGTCCACCTGTGGCATCCTGCTTAATGATAATATTACCAAAACGTCCTGCGTTGATATTACTAAATGCAAAAGTAGTGTTTGCACTCATGGTAATATAGAAGTTGTTAGCATTTGCTAGGTTTATCGTAAGCGTACCGCCTGTTGCAGATAAGCTGTCTTGGTCATGACGTAGCGCACCTGTCATAGTGCCACCCGCTTTAGGCAAAGCTGCACCTGCTGTTGTGTTCAGCGTTTGAATGTCAACGCCATCAACTGTGCCTGATACGGTGACGTTGCCCGTGATGTCTACGCCTGTGCTGGTGGTGTTGAACTTTGGACTGCCATCATAGAACAGCCGCACTTGTGCGCCAGCCGTTGCATAAATCATATTTGCGCCAGAAGCACTTTCAATCTGCACGTTGTTTGAGCCTTGTAAATACAAGTCACCTGTCCCAGCATCTTTTACATAACTATTAGATCCATCATGGTAAATCTGTAGGTCAGACCCAGCGCCGAATATCGCTTTGTCGTTATCACCGAATGACAAGTTACCTGTCATAGTATCGCCAGTGACATTCACAAAACGGCTGTCTGCTTCTGTCTCTGTGTAGTAACGACCATCTAAATTGTAAGATGTCAGGCCAGTAACGTGTCCATATGTGTCTAGTGTAACGTCTTGAATGACTGTGCCACCAGAGTTGTTCACAGAGCCTTGGCTAGATGTGTCAGTATGGCTAAAGGTTGTACCTGATAAGTCTAACCCTGATCCTGCTGTATAAGTTGTGTCTGTTACAGTTTCAGTAGCAGACGTTAAAGCTGTAACATGTCCAAAATCATCAAGGGTAACATCTTGAATGTAGGTACGCCCTGAGTTGTTAACACTTGCCTGTGTAGAAGTATCAGCGTGTGCAACAGCGTCAGCAGTAACAGAAATACCGCTACCTGCCCCTACGTTAAGCGTTCTATTAGCTGATAAGTCTCCACCACCAGTAAGACCATTACCTGCAGTAATAGTAGTAGTATCATCTGCTTTATCATCTAGTGCTGTCTGTAGTCCGTCTACGTTAGATATAACGTGCGCGTGTGAATCATCTTGTACAGCAGCAGTAATAGTGACATTAGCTGTACCATCAAAGGAGGCACTACCTGTAACATCACCAGAAAGTGAGATTGTACGTGCTGTCTCTAGGGCTGTAGCTGTATCAGCGTTACCTGTGACATCGCCTGTCAAGTTACCTGTTACGTTACCTATAATGGCTGCTGTGACTTGATTAAATGTAACGTTAGCTGTAGTGCCTACATCCTGCCCAATAGAGAATGTAGTACCAGCAAGAGACATACCTGTGCCAGCAGTATATACGGCTGTTTCAGCAATAACTGTAAATGTAATATTAGTAGTACCAAACGTAATAGTACCGCTGGTGTTCATCACATAAAGTTCACCTGCACCTGTGTCACCTTCTTTAACAAAGAAAGCATCACCTTCACCCATAGCATCTGGGTCTGATGCACCATAGCTGTCTGCGTCTGTGGCACGTGTAAGTACCCAAGCAGTAGAGCCATCACCTACAGTAGTAACTGTATAGACACCATTGTGTGCTGCATTAGTTTGGTTATATACAAGTACACGGTCAGCAGAACTTAGAGCAACACCATCAATAGTGATAGCTGCATTTGTACCTGCGTTAGTAAGGGTAGCACCTACACCTGATGAACCATTGTCATACGTAGCGTTTAGGTTGCTTGGTGCTTCAACACGTACAGGTGTGTGGTAGTGGATACCTGCTGCAGCAATCGTATCTACATACTCTTTAGTTGCGGCTCCTAATGCGGTAGTGGGATCAGCATTCAGGATAAGGTTACCTGTCATAGTGCCGCCAGACTTCATCAAAGCCCCAGCAGCAGCTACAGTAGTTGCGTCTGTTACATCTGCACTTGTGTCGATACCGTCTAGTTTTGTACCATCTGCTGCAACATCACGTCCATCGACTGTGCCTGTTACAGTAATATCTGCGAAAGTGACATCCTCACCCGCTACAACAACTTTGCTTGCAGGGTATGTCATGAATATATCTTTAGTACCCGCAGAGAAGTTAACGGCTGATGTACCATTAGACCCTGCTAGAACTGTTGTACGTGTAAGTGTGTTACCTGTATTCCACGTACCTAAACCTACTTCCCACTCATCAGTACCAGAAGTAGTATGCACAATGGCGTAGTAAGTCGTATCACCGTTTGCCATATAAGAGGTAAACGCATCAAACGTTGCAGCAGCACCGCCTAGAGATACAGCACCTGTACCTGTGGTTGTTGTATTCTCTTTAACACGATCTTTAATGATAAACGCCATTGTGTAATACCTTTATTAGCTGATACGAATAACTGCGTTAGATGCATCTGCTGTTGGGAATACAACAGTAAAGTCACCTGATGTAGAAGTTACTGTACTGCCGAAGTCAAATACTGCAATAGCTTTGTTGCCCTGTGAACTATTATAAATGATAGCACCGTCAGCAGAAATAGTAAGGTTACTAAAAACCTCGTCTGCAAAGTCAACGATTGCAGTAGAACCAGAGAGCGAAATAACTGCGCTGTCTAGTGCTTGCCCACCTGCTGTGTAGTTAGTGCCTACAGCTTCATCTGAGTTATCTGTAATGTCAGAGTAGTTAGTTGTAGATGCACCGTATGTACCAGTAGGCGATTCTTTGATAAGAGCCACTTTTAGCGTATCTGTATCAAGATCGTGAACACCCCCAAGAAGTTCTTGCTTGAAGCTGTTGCACATTGCCGTAGTAATTGCCATTGGGAATGTCCTTTGTTATAAGCACAAAGAGGCCAGCAAATAAATGCCAGCCTCCCTATTGACTTAGATTATGCTGCGTTGTAACGTGCTGTTACAAGTGCCTCTGGGCGTAGAATCTTACGTCCATATAGGTGCATACCGCGAACGATGTCTGCGAATGAATCTGGGTCACGGTAGTTCTCAACTTTGTTGATTTGCTCCGCTGATGCTACTGCATCGTCTTGACCTGCAACGATAACACCGTAGTTGTCGTCCTGACCTGTTGTACCTGAAGTACCTGGGCCAGTACCTGCTGATGGTAGGTTATTAGAGACATACAAACGGAAGCCATGGATGTTGTTTGCCATGATGCCGTTCATTAAGCCTGAACCACCGAAATCAGCGTTCAATAGGCGGCTGTCTTCGTCTTTAAGCAACTCGATAAATACCGGGTCAACTACGATCCAACGACCACGTGAGTCAACATTTGCTGTGTCCATCTGACGAGCCATACGTGCGATGACTGCTAGAGGTGATGCAGTTGTTGCTGACAACGCTGTTGCACCTGGTAGACGTGGTGCTAGAGGAATAGAGTCACCTGTTCCACCTGAGTCAGCAGTTGTGATGTTGTTGATATCACCAATAGTTAGGTGGTTCGCTGTTAGGAATTCACCTGTTAGGTTACCTGCAGTGTCGTGCTGCGCGTCACCTGATGTAGAGGAAATCAAAACACCTGCTGATGTGTGACCAGACAAGTAAGACAATACGTCTGCGTCCATTGCGTCAGCCATTTTGTATGCTGCACGATCAGCAGCTAGGCTAACGTAATCAACGTTTGCGAACTGGTCTTCGATGTCGTCCATTTTGAACGCGAAGTAGTTTGCTTTGTCGATTGTTAGAGAGAAGTCTTCATCGTTCAACTTCTCAACAGAAATAGCTGTGTGACGCTGTAGAGCGTTTACAGTTACATCTGGTTCTTTTTGGATGCGAACCACATCGCCTTGGTTGGCGATCTCACCAAAGTAAGAGTTGTTTGTGATTGCGTTTGTGACAGCAGCTTTGCGTAGTGCAATCTGTGCCTGTTTTGAATAAATAACTGGAGACCAGTTACCGTCAAAACCGCCTGATGCGGAAGTAATAGCCATAGTAATTTCTCCTTATAGATATGGCGTTTACGATTAACACGATATCCACTAAAGAGGCCAACGTCTTCGGGTAGTCCTAGAAGGGGCCGATTCTGTATGGGTAAGTCTTTTTGTGTGGCTTAGTGCTTAGTGAAAAGCATACACACTTATGTATTGTGTATATGCTATAGTTGTATTCACGAATTAAGTAATGTCAATTACTTTCTTGTGATATCGTAAATAAACTTACCTGAGACTTGTGCTTCACGAATTTCGTCTGCACGCTTCTCGTATTCTTTGATGCTCATCTTATCTACTTCTGATTCACGTAACCAAGTTGAGCGATCATCTGCTTGTGGTGTGGCTGAGCGTTTGCTCTTCACAGAGCTTGCAGCACCCTTATCAGCATCGTTGTTTTTCTTTGCGGTGATACCTTTGTCCGTTTTGTAAAGGTCAATCACACGAGCTACAGACCTAGCGTCATCCGTGTTCTCATACAAAGCGTCTTGTACCCACTTAGGCTGCTCTTCTGCCCAACTGTGGAACGCATCGTCTTCACGTATGGTAGAGAAATCAGGGTGCATCTGTGCTAGTTCAGCTTCTGCTTTCTCGCGCTTAGCTGTAGCACGTAGCTCTTCGATCTCTTTTAGGCGACCATCTAAATCGTTAGAACGTTCTTTAGCTTTTTTATCTGCAATAGCTTCAACCATACCCGCAACATCAGGGTACTGCTTAGCCCACGCTTCTACCTCATCTTCTGACTTAGGTAGTACAAGTTCGTTCTTGGTAGCTGCTTCTAGTTGCTTCTCTAGTTTCTCTAGCTTAGCCTTAAACTCTGCATCCTTGTCTTGCATGTGTTTACGAAGATCACCGTAGCGTTTCTTGAAGTTCTTTTCTTCTGCGCTTAATCCAGTATCTTCTTCTTGTGTTTCGGTTTTCGATTCAGTAGCTTCTGCTTTTTGTTCTGATACACTCGCATCCTGAACTTGGGTGTCCTCAACGCTTTCGCTATTGGGTTCACTATCACTGGTTTCTTCTTCATCAGTTTCACCACGTGCTTGCTTAAGCAGTGCCTCTAGTTCAGCCTCATCTTTGGCAATACGTGCAGCGTTACGTGCATGTGAGGCTGAATCTGTTTTTATAAGTTGGGCTTCCGACATTTATTTCTCCTTATGTTGGGGCCGCCGAAGCGGGTAAGCCATTATAGTTATATGATTATCGGATTGGGGCCGATCACTTTTTCTTCTTAGACGCTAAGCCGCCTTTCTTGAAACCGCGTTGAACACCTCTAGCTTGATCAGCCACTACGTTTTCAATACGCGCACCTTCTTTTAATGCTGCTGTTCTAGCGCTTCGCCCTGCGCCCTCTTCACGCATTCTATCTAGTACATCTTGTGTACCCTGACGTGCAGATCGTCTTGCTGCCATTACAGGATCATCATCGTCATCCCCTACCATAGGAGTGATAGGTTTACTTGGTGTACTTACTGTACCAAACACTTTCGCGCCTGCTTCTGCTGCAGCTTTTTGTGCTTCTTCAACCATCTCGTCTGTAATACTTGGTACGTAAGGAGCTTCTGTTTCTGCTGTGTAAGCCATAGCCTCTTTAACAGCATCGTCTACGGAAGACTTGTCTACTGTTTTAGCTTCTGGTGAGTATGGCTCTGTTGGGGTAGTAGTAGGCTCAACCTCTTCTGGCACCATCTCAGGCTTCTTCTTGTCTTTACCAAAGAGTTTGCCCATCAAACCTTTTGCACCAGACTTAGAAATGTTCAACATGCTTTCATAGTTAGCACGTTGCTGTGCAGTCAATTCACTTTCTTCAAGTCTACGCTCAATTTCGTTCTCTAGTCTACGCGCTTGATCAGCCATTGCTAGTTTTACAGCAATACCCATGATTGGGTTTATCATACCTAAACCTGCAGCAATAGCGTCAGGCTTGAGAGTCTCTTGCTCTTCAAGCATCTCATTCATCTCAGCCATTGTCAGTGTTGTGTAATCTACAGGCTCAGGTGGCTCAATGTCAGGGCCACCATCGCCACCATCATCAGTTACAACCTCTGACTCTTCTGGCTCTTCTGGCTCAACTACTACAGGCTCTGATCCTACAGGATAATAACCATCAGGAATTTCCTGCATGGGTTCACCATTCATAAACATAATCCAAATAGTATGCCCTTCAGAGTTCTGATATTGCATAGCTTGAACGCCACTACCTAACCCTAAACCTTCTGAGCCAAGCCCTAATGCACCGCCATCGTCGAAACCCGCGACCATGCCACCTTCATCCATGCTAGGACCATCTGGTGTATCCATAACCTCAAGTTCACTTATATCAAACTCTATGTCATCTTCAGGCTCAACGATCTCCATGCCGCTTATAGGCTCTCCACCGATACGACCATTCTCTGCCATATTACGATAGCCAAACTTAGCACCTGCACGTAAGTCTTCAAAGAACTTAACACCATAATAACGAACAACATCTGCAGGTACTACGTACTCATTTTCACTAAGGTTAGCTTCTATATCATCTCGCACCTCTTCAGGTGAAGAACCTAGAGGCACTTCATTTCCTGATACAGGGTCTACACCTATCGTGTTTTCAGGTACATCTTCCGCACGCACGGATTTGAATACCGCAACCATGTCGTCATTAAGTGCCATTTACTGTCTCCCTAAGTAACTTTAGTTTACGCAGAGTAGCTACTGCACCTTGCGCTCTGTAGAACACAGCAGGTTCACTTGCCTGTTCCATTTGTTTATGTTGAAGGTAAATCAAGTCGTCTATGTGTGAGATAAACGCATCCATGAAATCTTTGTTATTGACCCATTGCTTGAGGTGGTTGCTCATTACCTGTAAATCCTTGTTCTCCCGGTGTAGGTGCTGTTCCTACGCCGATCTGTGATCCCCCACCTCCAGAAGTATCAGCTACAGCCTGTGGTCCTTGTCCCTCTGGACCTGCTACACCCTGCTCAGGTGTAGGTGCTGGTGCTTGGAAACCTTTGAGAATCTCTGCTTGTATAGCAGCGTCTGACATAGAGTTAGTAACCTTATCAGGATCAAGGTCCATGCTCTTTGCAATCTCACGAATAATATAATCCATTTTTGCAAAAGGTGCAAGTACTGGGTTCTGTGCTACTTGCAAGAATTGCATCAAACGTTGTGAACGTACTTCGTTAGCCATCAAGCTTTCAGTACCAGATGCATTAACTTCTAAGTCGCCGCGAATAGATTCGTCAAAGTCAAACTGCATGTTGAATGCAAAGAATGCTTTACCTAAAGGACGAATGAGGTAGTCATCAACATTCTTAACCACAGTACGAATAGAACCGTTAGCAGCAGACATGAGCATAGAAATGCCAGAAGCAGTACGCCCAACACCTGAAACACCCGTCTGCCCGTGAGCGAAGCTAGGGAAACCAGTAGACTCATCAGCTAAAACCCGTGCCTTATCAAAGAGTTGCATGTTTTCACCCGCGACATTCGGGAACTTGGTACCGAAGATTGCCTGACCCGGGGCGCCGCCTTG
>Ga0255768_10003055_pt1 | contig 16717 bp, 12 predicted proteins | sample 071ome_33_FD_179983 | JGI IMG/M metagenome (GOLD analysis project Ga0255768, IMG submission 179983) | Coastal salt marsh microbial communities from the Groves Creek Marsh, Skidaway Island, Georgia - 071412AT metaG (version 2) | ecosystem: Environmental > Aquatic > Marine > Intertidal zone >...
TTCCTACGGCTTTGATCTTCTCCTAAGAAGTAATTGTGATAATATCCTGTTTCATGCGCACCGCGACTTTCCTCAGGCTCGGCATCAATAAAGGACATACGAACCGAGTGTGTACGCAGCGGATCCACCGGCAAGCTCAAGCCCGCCTCGTGCATGTGGTGACCTCGTAAGTCCTCGATTTGCCCCGCATCGCGTAGCACCATTTGCACAGATCCTGGCTCGAAAAACAGAGCGCCGTATTTCAATGGCAGTTTGTACTGAAACTCACCGTCCCATTGTCCCTCGTTTGGGACAAAAATCGCCTCTTGTCCGTGCAGTGCACCTGCGCAGAGCAAAAGAAGAGCCCAAAGGGTTTGACGGAGTTTCATACTACTAAGTTACGATTCAAAAAGCATGCCTCAATCAAGGCGTCGTGCAAGAATCATTTTTTTCTCAGTGCCCAATTTCATTGCGAAAATCTTCATCTTTCGTCCTTCTTTAATCTTGAGCTTTTTCCGAATCAAATCCGGGTGCTCAGGGAATCCTATGCGCTCAATGGCGGCCTGGTCCAGAGGGGTTTGAATCTTGTACGGCTTCGCTATTTCTATAACCTCATAACGTTCATACAGTTCGTTTGGTGCAAGCATCTGCTTAGAAGTATACATATTGCCTGTGACCAATTTTTTCGCACCCATTCCGCCAAGGAGCTCCTCATGTCCTCCACTTTTCGATAGCGCCGGACCGGGCTGGATGAGATAAGTATGTATTTGATCTGTATGTGCTGCGGCTTGAGCCGTAGGGCTGCCGGTAAACGTTCTTACTCCACTTTCTTCTAGAATGACTACCGTGTGTATGTTTGCAGCTGAGGCCCAATTCTTTCGCTGTACACAGAGCAATTCTTTGCACTCTCCTTGGAATTCCACCACATAAATGGCCGAACAACCACGTAGTTGTTTCAGCTCTTCTAAGGGAGCCATAGGGCTGTGTTTTGATACTAAAGTATGTGCACATTCCAACCACGGTCCTTGCAAGGACGGAAGATGCGGTTCAGTATATTCGAGGCTGTGGACTTTGTAACCACTGACACGGCGATCAGGGTCCACATAAAGTGTTAGGTCCTCGGGATCAATATGTAAGGCTTGTTTCCACGCTTCAATAGCTTCGAAAAGTTCTTCAGCGGGGGCAATGGATACCTTTGCGTTAGGAAGGTTGTGTTGTAGTAATTGTGCGAGGTCCGGATCTATTTCATTGACCCAATGCTGCTGGATACCTTGACGCTGAGAAAAAGCATAGCTATCTATCCCCATGCCTGCGCAAAGGTCTATAGAATAAGGGGTAGTGACCAATGTTGTTTTGAACCGCGCCGTCGCATAACTGCTGCTTTGCTCAAGAGGCACACCCGTGGGGAAAAGCCATTTCTTCTCGAATAACGGCCCAAACTTTCGGGCATATTTACGTTTGGCCTCTAACTGGCTGATCCAGCTAAAATAGGGGCGTACAAGGCCATACTTTAGACGTAAATCAGCACTGGAAGTCAGCTCATTTTTTGCAATCCAGTCCCAAGCTAGTGGGTCAGAGAAATCATCGCAATGAACCTGCTGCGCCATAATTATAGCGCTTCCTTTAATTCATCGCGGACGGTGTTCATTACCAGACGAATGATGCTGTAGGCAGGAACGGCAAAAATCATCCCTCCAACCCCTAATAGTGTTCCTGCTATGGAAATCACTATAAAAATCTCTAATGGATGAGCGCCTACACTGTTGCTGAAAATGAAGGGTTGGAAAACTATATTATCTAACAATTGAACAACTAAAAATAGACCTATCAAAAGGTAGAGGCCTTGTACCAAGTCAACCTCCAAGGCTGGATCTGAAGCTCCCATGGCATACAGCTGTCCCAATCCTAATAAAATACCTAGAGTCGCTCCGATAATAGGCCCTACATAAGGAATGAGATTGAATATCGCCGCAGTTAATGCTAAAACGACAGCACCTTCAACTCCAATGAGTGTCATTCCTATTGACAACAATATAAAAATTGCTGTGACTTGTAATAAAATTCCAAAACTATAGCGCGTTACTATTCGTTTGATTTGGGGTACGATAACGTCCACTTTATCGTGGTATTTCTTGGGGGTGATATAGTCAATGAAGGTATGTGCCAATTCTTGTTCGCGAATCAAAAAGAAACTTATAAAAGCAATAGAGAAAAGTCCAACTATGATGTTACCAACCGAGCCGAGAACTCCTTGAACTGCACTAGATATTGCTTCCACACTGGCGAATCCCTGTAGACTTTGATTAATTTTTTGCAATTCCGATTGACTGTCGATGCCAAGATTCTCAAGTAGCGTAGAAAGTTGACTGATTTCTTTTTCAAGAGACGAAATCAGACGATCATATTGTATCGTCTGTAAAAAGGCAAATTCTTGTAGAATCAAAGGGACGAACCATGAGATGATAAGAAAGAAAATAGTGCCTAAAGCCAACATTGTCAAGGTGGCACTACCTGTAGGGCCTATTATTTTTCCAATGGGGCTTTTATCCCTGATTAATTTAAACAAAGGACGACCTAAGACGCTCAGATACAGAGCTATGATTGCATAGGCAATTACTCCTTTAATGAGGAATAGGGCATAAACGCCAAGGGCAATTCCTAATAATTGTAAAGCAGCTTTTGCGATGGGTTGAAGTTGGAACTGGCTCATGGTTCTGTATCTCTTGTTAAAGCCCAATGTAGTAAGTTTGCGCCCATTTTTAGTGCTTTTTCTCGGGTCTCTTCATCGTCGTTGTGAACTTCCGGATCTTCCCAGCCATCACCAAGATCTGATTCTAGGGTAAGTACAGCGACTAGTTCACCTTGAAGGAAGTAGCCTAGCGCTTGTGGTGGTTTAGCATCGTGCTCGTGAATTTTAGGGAGGCCCTCAGGGAATGAATAAGGACCCTTGAAAATGATATGATCTGTAGGTAGAAGCTTGCCCTTTTGGTCAGGAAAAATCTTTTGCATTTCAGTGCGGGCAAACTCACCCATGCCGTAGTTGTCATCAATGTGAAGGAATCCACCTCGCTCCACGAATGCCGTCAGGTTTTGAACATCAACCGCGTCCAGAAATATGCGGCCATGGCCTGTGGCATGAAGAAAAGAAATACCGGAGGTGAGTACATTTGCGGGAGTAGTATGGCCTTGCACTTGACAAGATCCGTTCAAATTTTTGTTGTAAAAAGAAGCCAAGTTTTCTAACGCCGTCGGATTAGCGTACCAATCCCCACCGCCATTGTACTTCATCACCGCCAAAACCTGACTGGAGCACGATAGCTGAAGGCCTAGTAGGCTTACGAAAATGAACAGTTTCTTCACAAGGATAAATCTACTGATAATTCTCAAGTTCATTGAACACTTACGCTAACTCATTGTTGGTATTTCGGTACGAAAGTTGTGGTATCATTGTACGTATGAAAAACTCGTGGTTTCACCTAGCCGTTTTGGCCATGTTGTTTGTCCTGCAGCCGGCCGCTGCACAGTGTGTGAAGAGCACGCCGTATTCGCAGGATTTTGAAGGGACGAATTGGGTCCCCCAAACCAACTGGAACAATAGTGGTTCCATTCCTAATTGTTGGACTCGTTTACAGACGAGTAACAACTATCTATGGATGGCCGGACCGCCGTCTTTGGGTTCCCTAAATTCTGGGCCCGCAGACGATCATACGCCAGGTAATGGCGGAGGTTATGCCGTTGCGGAAGGCTGGTTCACTGGAGCCACTAGTACCAACGCCACCGTTACACATCTCGTGACACCACCCATTGATCTATCGAACGATTCTTTGCCGAGGTTGATTTTCTATTACCACATGTACGGTTCTGATATTGATTTATTGGACGTGCGTGTACGCAAGGTGGGCACCAATACTTGGACCCAAATACATACAGTGAATTCAACGACCGCTTCTAATCAGTTTACTTCTTCAAGTTCCGCTTGGCGCAAGCAGGTGGAGAGTTTGAGCAACTGGGCAGGGGATACCATTCAGATTCGTTTTTCTGCGAAGCGCGATGTCAATTTTTCTTGGTGGACGAATTCTCGTGTTTGTATTGATGATATTCTTGTGGAAGAAACGCCTTCCTGTGATTTACCTTTCTCGATGACCTCTTCAAATGTGGTGGCGACGTCGGCACAAATCAATTGGTCCTCGCTTAATACCTCACCGCTGGCCTATCAGGTGCAATACAAGCAAGGAAATACGACCCCGACTGGGGGAACAATCATTACCTCTTCCACCAAACCCACGACGATATCCGGGCTTAGCCCCAACACGACTTACGCAGCACGCGCTCGTGAAATTTGTTCGGCAGGGGATACCTCGGGGTGGTCGAACTTTACGGTATTCACCACGCAATGTTCCTTCTATACTGCGCCTTTTGAAGAAGATTTTGAGGCCAATTCTTGGGATCCCGCAGGTACTTGGAATGTTCAGGGAGATCTAGATCAATGTTGGTTAGATCAGGGTTCGAGTACTCAGTTTTGGACGCCAGGGCCGCCAGCATTTAATTGGACCCAAACGGGACCATCAGGTGATCATACCACCGGGAATGGCCAGTACATGTACAATCAGGTCACCTCGACCTTCGTTTCTGGTACTAACCCTCGCTTGATTTCGCCATGGATTAATCTTGATACGCTTTCTTCTCCTGAGCTCACGTTCTGGTACCATGGTTTTGGTATTAGCATGGGAGATTTTGATGTGTATGTTCAGCCATTAGGAGGTACTTGGTCAGCACTATGGGATACGAGCGGTTCGACGCATGGCGGTCAAAATGCTGCTTGGTCTGAGAAAATAATCTCCTTGTCCTCGTATGTGGGTGATACGGTTCGGATACGCTTTGATTACACCAATAGTAGCAACTCGTTCTACACGCAATTCGCCGTTGATGATGTGAAAATCGACAATGCGCCAAGTTGTCCGAAGCCCTACAATACTGCCGTAACAGCGGTAGGTGTGCAAGTTGCTCAATTAGATTGGAGCAGTGGCGGCGCTTCGAATTATCAGATCCGTTACCGCGAGGTGGGCACTTCTAGTTGGACTTGGACCACGGCAAATACAAGTAACAAAGGGATTCCAATGCTATCTCCTCAAACCACATACGAATGGTTTGTACGCGATTCCTGCGGTACCGGAGATGTCAGTGAATGGGTTCCAGGGCCTCGTTTCACCACGAACTGTACCTATTATACGGCCCCATTCACCGAGACCTTCTCGAACTCCAATACATGGGTAGGACCAGGTTGGCCCGATCAAAATGGAGATATCGACGAGTGTTGGCTTCGTAATGACACCACTGATTATTTTTGGACCGGTGGCGGAAGTGTCGCACACTACTTTAACACTGGCCCTTCAGGAGATCATACCTCCGGAAATGGAGGTTATGTTTTTGCACGTAGTGGAACGCCGTTTACCTCGACTGCAGATACCGAGCTTAGAACACCGCTTATTGACTTAGACACGCTGCAAAGCCCACAGCTGACATTCTGGTACCACATGTACGGAACGCACATCGATAAGTTTAGAGTATTCATTAAGCCATTGGGATCGACTGCTTCTACATTATTGACCATCACAGGCCAACAGCAAAGCTCAAGCAATGCGAACTGGACCAAGGCTACTATTAATTTGGCGGCTTATCAAGGAGATACCGTTCAAATCATCTTTAAGGCTTTTAAAACAGGCACGGCGACTACCTTCCAAGCGGCCATTTCATTGGATGATGTGAAGATTGACGAGCCGACTAACTGTCCTACGCCGACCCTGGCGGCGAATAACATTACCTATAATAGCGCCGATATTTCATGGAATGGCTATGCCGTTACCTCGGCGTTGGAATACGGTGTGACAGGATACACTCTTGGAAATGGAACGCGCGTAATGGCAACCAACAGGGCCTATGGCTTGACGGGACTTCAACCTAATACTTCATATACAGTTTGGGTCAAAGACACTTGTACCGCAACGCTTACAAGTACATGGGAGGATATCACGTTCACCACATTGCCGTGTCCTTCGATTTCTGCTTCGGGTGGTACAAGCGTGAATGGAACTAGCGTTACCGCTACTAACATGACTACTGCGGCAGATTCCGTTCTCTGGTATTGGGGAGACGGTACGTCTGATACGGGCAATGTAGCGTCACATGTTTATGGACCAATTTTTGGCTCGTTCAACATTTACCAAGTAGTGTTCAACACTTGTGGAAGTTCGGATTCTGTGCTTCATTCCGTTGATGTGTGTGATACCATGCAGATTACCACCGGTTATACTGTTAATGGATTGTCTACAACCTTTACTACGACGGGATCTCAGGGTACTGGGTTGTCCTATGCTTGGGATTTCGGAGATGGAAATTCAGGGACGGGCAGCAGTGCCACACATACTTATGCAAGCGCAGGTAGCTATACAGTCATTTGTACAGCGACCTCTTATTGTGGCCAGACCATGTCGGATACCATTCTGCTTGAGATTTGTAATCCAGTGAACTTGAGCTTCTCGGAGACGGCGAGTGGAAACAACTTTAGTTTCGTAGCGACTCCATCGAATTTGGTCAGCTATGCTTGGGACTTTGGGGATAGCTTTTTCGGATCAGGCGCTTCTGTCAACCACACGTATTTATCCAACGGATCGTACACGGTGGTGCTTACTGCGACAGATTCTTGCGGAAATCAACATACCTTCTCTAAGGACGTGGCCACCTGTGATGTGCCGCAAGGCGATTTCAGCTTCAACATCGTGTCTACGGGTGGTAATGGTATGGTGGTGAATTTCTTCGCTTCCGCCACGGATGCTACTCAATACCATTGGTACTGGGGTGATGGAACCAACGACAAAGGGAACACGCCAAATGCTCAGCATACCTATGGTGTTATATCGTTGAGTTATACGGTGAATTTGTTCTTGATCAATGATTGTGGGGATTCCACCTTGGTGACCCACAGCCTGACTGAGGCTGGTATTGCCGATGCGGAGCGTCACGCAAGAATTTATCCGAACCCTACACAAGGCGAACTTAATGTTGTCTTTGATCAGCCGGTGGTAGGAACGTTGTATTACTACGCTGCCACAGGTGCCTTGTTGGGCCAGATGAAAGTCAATGATGAAATTTCACTCATGCTGGATCTGAGCACTTGGCCGAGCGGAACTTATTGGTTGCATTGGCAAGGGGAGGATGCGCAGTGGAATCAAAGTATCTTTAAGCCGTAATCCGTACGAGCAGGTGCTTATATTTGTGGTCTATCACTCATCTGGGTAGCCCCCACGAATATGAAACAATTGACCAAAATCTTAGTCGCTAACCGAGGTGAGATTGCCTTGCGTGTGATGCGTAGTGCCCGTGAAATGGGCATTAAAACAGTAGCCGTTTATTCTGAAGTTGACCGTCGCGCGCCGCATGTATTGTTTGCGGATGAAGCAGTTTGCGTGGGTCAAGCACCGTCATCGGAGAGTTATTTGAGAGGTTCGGAGATTGTGAGCGCTGCAAAGGAATTGGACGTGGATGGCATCCATCCGGGATATGGTTTCTTGAGTGAAAATGCGGCTTTTGCTGCTGAGGTAGAGGCTGCAGGAATGACCTTTATTGGTCCGCGTACACATGCCATCGAGATCATGGGCGATAAGCTCAGTGCAAAGGATGCGGTCAAGGATTTTGAGGTGCCTTTGGTGCCCGGTTCAGAAGGCGAGGTGCAAGATGTACAAGAAGCGTTGGCCATTGCCGAGTCCATAGGCTTCCCAGTGATGATTAAGGCCAGTGCCGGTGGTGGTGGTAAGGGAATGCGTATCGTACATGAGGCAGCCGAATTTGAGTCGCAAATGAAGCGCGCCATCAGTGAGGCTACCAATAGTTTCGGCAATGGAGCGGTCTTCGTTGAGAAATACATTCAGAACCCTCGCCATATTGAAATTCAGGTCTTGGCGGATGAGTACGGCAATGTGGTGCATTTGTTTGAGCGTGAATGTTCCATTCAACGTCGCCATCAAAAGGTCATCGAGGAAGCGCCATCGGTCGTGTTGACTCCGGAATTGCGAGAGGCCATGGGAACAGCGGCAGTGAATGTGGCTAAGGCCTGTGATTACCGGGGTGCGGGAACTGTAGAGTTCATTTTTGAGCCGGGTGGAACGTTCTATTTCTTGGAGATGAACACACGATTGCAGGTAGAGCACCCAGTGACGGAACAGATTACGGGTGTGGATTTAGTCAAGGCCCAAATTCGTGTGGCACAGGGTGAAAAACTATGGTTCTCGCAGGAAGATTTGAAGATACAAGGACATGCGTTAGAGGTGCGTGTATATGCCGAGAATGCTGCGGAAAACTTCATGCCGGCTACCGGTACGTTGCGAGAATACAAACGACCGCAGGGATTGGGCATTCGCGTGGATGATGGTCTTGAGGAAGGCATGGAGGTCAGTATTTATTACGATCCCATGATTGCGAAGCTCATCACCTTTGGGGCTGATCGCACTGAAGCCATTGCGCGAATGAAGCGCGCCATCAGCGAATACAGAATTGCTGGAGTCCAAACCACCTTGGATTTCGCGGATTACGTCATGAATCACGAGGCCTTCATTAGTGGGGATTTTGATACACATTTCGTAGAGAAATACTTTACGCCGGACGTGTTACAAGGCGATGATGCAGCTGTGGAATCCATTGGCGCTATGGTCTTGGCAAGTTTGTTGCAAGAGCAAAAGGGTCATCAAAAGATTCAAAAAAATGGAACGACCAGTCGCTGGAAGGCGAATCGTACTTAGTCTGATCATATGGGCGATGGGGTGGAGCCTGCAGGGGCAGGTCGATACCTTATCTCGTGTGGAGGATGCCAGTAGTCCTTTGGTGGGCCAATTAGTCATTGATGGCGATACCATTCCTTGGACCGTATTGGACGAGATCTTGTTCGTTCCCGCGCCGACACTCAATGATTTTCAGGCGCGTCGACAGTATTACATGCTGATGAAGAAGGTGAAACGCGTGTACCCGTACGTGCGGGAGGCCGCGTTGCGCATGGACAGTGTGAATATGAAGCTCGAAGGGATTGAGGGACGCCGCAAACGCAAGAAGTACGTGAAGGAATACCAAGATTTTTTGGAGGAACGCTTCGAGCCTGAGCTGCGTCGATTGACAAGGAGTGAGGGTCAGATTTTGAGTAAGCTCATCTATCGGGAGACGGGTACCAGTGTTTATGATATTATCAAGACCTATAGAAATGGGTTTTCGGCCCGATTCTGGTCGCTCACCGCGTGGTGGTACGACATCGATTTGAAAAAGCCTTACGATCCCGTGGAAGATGCTGAGGATAAGTTGATTGAGAATATTCTGGTGCGGAAGTTCATTGCGGGAGAATTGGTCCCAGCAAGAGAAGAAGAGCGTCTCATGTATCAGGGTAAATAATTGCTGAGCGCATCAACTACGCGCGCATTTTCCTAAATTTCATTCGTGAAACTAGAACGCGCACTATCAATTATCGGTTTGAATCGGCTGCCCAAGGATGAGGCGGAGCTCAATGCGGTATATAGGGATTTGGCTAAAAAGCTGCACCCAGATGCTGGTGGGAGTGAGGCAGCCTTTCAGGAATTGGGTGAAGCGGTCGAGTATTTGAAACGGGCGCTCGTGTTGTTGAACCAGCGAGTTCAAACCAAAACACGCACGGAGGATGCCTTGGCGAGGAAGCGGGCCATTTTGCGAGAGCAAATGCTGCGCCGCAGGGCTGAAGAGGATAGATTGCGCAATCAGCAAGCACAAAAGTGGATCATAGGACTTGTCGTAGTTCTTGCTGCAATGGGCTTGTGGTTCATGGCCCAGCCAAAAATCAACCACTGGATGATCGAACGCAATAGGGTAGAGCGCATGGCCGAAGTCATCAGGTTGGACAACCAACGCACTTACACCATTGAGTGGACCTACAACGGCAAGCGCTTCGAGAAGGATATCAATGGCAGATTCATTGACGGCTCCTGGATCGTCGGACCTGCGGGAATGCCCATGCTCCCGGGTGCGAAGTTTGTCGTGGCCTTCAACGCCGAGAATCCGAACTATTACGAGCTTCTTGATCAGTACATACATACGGAAACCGCCGAGATCTATTTTGCGATGACTAAGCAGACCTTGGCAAATTACATGGGGATCCTAGACGGTGATCCGGATGTGGTTTGCTTGTACTGGGCGCTGTTGGATGAATACGGCGTGGACGGCATTGCACATCTGCATTTTAGGGAGTTGCCCATGCGGAAAAATTGGTCCCACAATGAACGCACCTTCAACGCCTTAGCCGAATCTCCACGCTTCCAAGAATTGTATAGAAGTTGTCGATTGCCATAGCGGCAAAGCCATCTTTATGCGGTATTTTTGTCCAATAACAAACGTTAATCCGTACCTATGAAGCCTTCTATAGCGAAAGGAACCAGAGATTTTTCAGCCGCTGAAGTACAGAAACGTCAACATATCATGAATGTGTTGCGCGAAGCGTTTGAATTGCGTGGCTTCGATCCTATTGAAACGCCGTCGCTTGAAAATCTCGAGACCTTGACGGGTAAATATGGTGAGGAAGGGGACCGGTTGATTTTTAAAATTCTTCGCTCCGGAGATTTTACTTCAAAAATTGACGATAGAGCTTGGGCAGGTAAAGACCCGAAAACATTAGGGGCAAAGGTGGCGGATAAGGCCTTGCGTTATGATTTAACGGTGCCTTTTGCCCGTTACGTGGTGCAGCACCAAAACGAGATTGCCTTTCCGTTCAAGCGCTACCAAATGCAGCCGGTTTGGCGTGCTGACCGCCCACAAAAGGGGAGGTTCCGCGAGTTTTACCAGTGCGATGCCGATGTAGTAGGCTCTGATAGCCTGTGGCAAGAGGTAGAGCTCGTACACTTGTACGATGCGGCGTTCACTAAACTGGGCTTGCCTACGACTATCAAGATTAACAACCGAAAAATTTTGGCAGGAATGTCCGAGGTTTTGGGCATTAAGGACCAATTCATTTCTTTCACCGTGGCCATCGATAAACTCGATAAAGTAGGCCCACAAGGCGTGCTCGACGAGATGTTGAACCAGGGTATTAGCAGTGAGGCTGTAACCCGTTTTGGGCAGTGGCTCGAGGCGGGGATGACCCTAGAGGCGCTCAAGGAAGTCTTGGCGGAATCTGAAGAAGGTCAGCTCGGATTGGAAGAGTTGATATTCGTTTTAAATAACTCAAAATCAGGTATTCAATCGTCTAAGGTTGAATTCGATTTTACCCTGGCGCGTGGCTTGAATTACTACACCGGTACCATCTTCGAGGTGGCGGCGGAAGGAGTAGCCATGGGCAGTGTGGGCGGCGGCGGCCGTTATGCAGACTTGACCAGCATCTTCGGACTGAAGAACACCTCTGGGGTGGGAATCAGTTTTGGTTTAGACCGCATCTATTTGTGTCTAGAAGAATTGGGTTTGTTCCCGACCGAGGTGAGTGCACGTCCTGCCATCCTGTTCGCAAATTTCGGGGAGGCAGAAGCAGTGTCGGCCTATCAATGGGTCACCAAGCTGGTGGGCCAAGGCGTTCGTGCTGAACTCTATCCAGATGCGTCCAAGCTCAAGAAGCAGTTTGATTTTGCCGATAAAAAAGGCATCGTTCATATGGCCATGGTGGGCACGAATGAAATGGGCGCGGCAGCCATTCCTGTGAAGAATCTCGGCACGGGCGAGCAAGAAGCGATGACCTTGGAGCAAATCGTTGCGCTGCTAGGCTAATCCGGCAATTTTTTCCCATAGCTTTGGGTCGTTGTGTTCTGGTTTCATCAGTACACTGCGTAGGACCACGAGTTCGTCTTGGTCCCAATGTATAGGCCATGGGCATTGTGCTGAGGCCAATTTAAATAGCGCCAAATGCACCCCCGCCCGAGCCTGATCCTCAAAAAACTCCCTATTCCACGCACTCACTTCTGAGGCCTTCAACCCATTTTTGCTGAATACGCAGATATCCAGTGCAGGGTCTATCACCCAATATCCTTCGTCCTCTAGTAATTGGGTCAAGCCGCGTGCGGCGGCGAGGCTATGCTCCAAGCGCTGAGCGAACACACCGCCCTTCTCCAATGGGAATTTCTGTAATGTGGCCCACAGCGCCGCCGCTGCTGCACCCGGTCTGGAACATTCCAAAGTAATCTCGCCCAAATGGAGCTGGTCCGAGGTGAAATAGGTGTACGGACTGTCGTGCTTGTAAAACTTTCCCTCTTTCGGGTTCTTGAACAACACCGCACCACAACCATAGGGCTGCAGTCCGTGCTTGTGTGGATCAATAACCACTGAATCCGCCCGACCCAACACCGCAAAGGCCGCCTCATCACCAGCCTCATTCAACGCACAAAGCTTGAAATACCCTCCGTAAGCGGCATCAGCATGGACGCGGGCGCCATAGACTCCTGCCAACTCCAGAATATCATGCAGCGGGTCAACGGCGCCCATACCCGTCGTTCCCATCGTAGCGACGATGGTGGCTGTGCGGCCTGCGGCCGCGAGTATTTTCAAAGCTTGCTCGAGCTGACCGAGATCCATACGGCCATGCTCATCGGCGCCAATGGCGCCGAATTCCATCCCCAACACCTCACTCATGCGCTGATGCGTGTAGTGACTTTGGGCGGAGGCGAGGACCTTGGTGGTGGGCTGGTTTTGGCGTGCCACCCAGAGCGCTTCAAGGTTTGCGACGGTGCCGCCTGAGGTGAGGTGGCCCAAGGGTTGATCGTAGCCGATCATCGTTCCTAGGGCTTGTATACATTCTAACTCAAGGACAGAAGTGGCTCTACCGCCGTCTAAGGCATGGTTGTTTGGATTGATGAAACTCGTCATCCAATGCGCTGCCTGGGCCAAATGGTGCGGCGGTTTGATCATCTGACCGGCGTATTCAGGTGCTGCATAAGGATAGTTGTCCTGCAGCTTCTGCGCAAGGCTGTCCAAGATTTCCCGGTCGCGGGCATCGAGGTCTAAGGAATTAAATTGTAATGTGGTGAGAAAGTTCCAATCCATGGCTGGAAATTACATCAATCCAGCCAAGTATTGACATATTCCCCTTTCGGATCGTAGCGCTCCGCTTGGAAGGACGTATTGAACTTTCGGAATGGACGAGGATCATTGCCCACACCCGCGATGTAGAGCCAATTCCCGTAATTCGACGCGGGGTCATGATCGACCAACATGGCCTCAAACCACGCTGCCCCATATCGCCAATCCAGGTGCAGGTCGTGAACCAAATAGGATGCCACATTCTGGCGACCTCTATTGCTCATAAACCCTGTCGCCGCCAATTCTCTCATGTTGGCATCCACCAACGGATCTCCCGTGGTACCGTTTTTCCACATGTCGAAATGCTTGCTGCGGAAGTTCTTTTTTGGTTTGGACGGTTGCAGTCCGCCCTGCAAGAACAAATCGCGGCCATGTTTGCGTGAAATCCATTGGAAATATTCACGCCACAACAGTTCGAAGTATAGCCAATAGGTGCTCTCGTTGGAGGTGATTTGGTGCTCGAATCGGTTGATTTCGGCATAGATCTCTCTTGCTGAAATACAGCCCAAGGCCAAGAATGCCGAAAACTTTGAGCTGAAATCCGCCCCCAACATGCCATTACGCGTTTCCTTATACGTCGTGATGTGTTCAGTATCCCAGAGGTAATGATCTAAACGGTCCCAAGCTGCACTTACTCCGCCTTGAAATGGATAAGCACTACGCTCGTCCATAGATGTATGGGCCGTAGGTTTCCACGGTGCAGATTTTACGGGACTAGGAGTGAGGTTGGGTTCGGGTAGCACCGCTGCCGGCTGCGAATATTTTTCAAGCTTTTTGCGGAAGGGGGTGAAGGATTGGGGTAAACCGGCCAATTCAAAAGGCAATTGGTGCTGCTCAAAAAGCGTGCGCTCCTCAAACCAATTCGTTTCAATGTTCCGCTCTGCTGCCCACTGATCTAGGGCCAATTCTTCCATTTGCTCGTTGTAGGCCGGCTCCGTCGGACCGACAATGGCATCCACCTCATACATTACGGCCAATGCACAGAGGCGCTCCACGATGGTGCCCTCATTCTCGTCCACCAACAGGCTGCTGCCGTGTACTTCGATGAGTTGACTCAGGGAGGCCACGCTTTGCGCTACAAACGTTTGCTTATGTTCGCCCCAATGGAAATTGCCGGTGGGGTGCTCCGCATTTTGGATGGGGTACAAATAGACCGGAATGACCTTGTCGTAGTGCTGATAAGCGTGGTAGACCGGAAGATTATCGCTCAGTCTGAGGTTGTTTCGGAACCAGAGGAGACAGGTTTTCATAGGAGGTTAGAGGTTTTCCAAATGATCGTGAATCCACCGTGCGCGCTCGCGAAGAGCGACTTTGTCGGCTTCTTTCATCTTGTTTAATGTCCTATAAACCATTCCAATGCGGGGATTGTTCCCTAATTGGCCCTCATTTCTTTCATAAAACTCCCAGTAGAGGGCATTGAACGGGCAACTGTCCTTTTCTGCACGGGTTTTTCGGTCGTATGGACAATGCGCGCAGTAGTCGCTCATCTTGTGGATGTAGTTTGCGGAACTTACATAGGGTTTGGTCGCAATCCATCCCCCGTCTGCAAACTGACTCATGCCTCTGGTGTTGGTGATTTCGACCCATTGGAAAGCATCGATATAAATGCCCAAGTACCATCGGTCTACCTCGCTAGGGTCAATACCGGCCAAGAGCATAAAATTCCCGGTGATCATTAACCGCTGAATGTGGTGGGCATAGGCGTGGTCCAAGCTTTGGCCTATGCTCTGCTTCATGCATTCCATCTTGGTCTTGCCTGTCCAAAACCACGAGGGCAGCGGTGCGTTGTGGTTGAAATAGTTCAAATCCTCATAGTCCGGCATGGCCATCCAATAGGCTCCACGCATGAATTCACGCCAGCCCAAAATTTGACGTATGAATCCTTCTGCCGCATTGATGGATACTTCCTCGCGATCATGGTAGGCGCGCTCGACTTCTTGACACACCCAAAGCGGATCAATCATCTTCGTGTTGAGGGCAAAGGAGATCCGACTGTGGTACATGGCCCACTGATTGCGAGCCATGGCATCCTGAAAATCTCCAAAGAACGGCAGGTCGTGCTCGAGCCAATAGTGGAAGATGTCCTTGGCTTGTTCTGGTGTAGTAGGCCAATAGAAATGTTTGGGGTTACCTAGAGAGCCTATGGTAGGGATGTTCGCTTGTTGGATATCCTCTACAACAGCACTCACATCAGTATCGGGGAAGAACCTGGGTGGTATGGTGTGTCCCTTCGGCAGGGCTTTGCGGTTACTTGCGTCGAAGTTCCATTTGCCTCCTAAGGGTTGGGCGCCTTGCAAAAATGTGCCCGTGGATTTACGCATTCTGCGATAGAAGCTTTCCATGAGGAGGGTCTTTTTACCGGAGAATTGGGCCTTAAAATCCTCAACATCTGCGATGAAATGCTCGCTGCTGCACACCTCCATTTGGAGTCCATTTTCCCTTAAGCCAAGCAAATGCTCTTGCACTCTGTATTCGTCGGGTTGTTGAATTTCGATGCGTTGGGTGCCATGTTCGGTGCACAGCTTTTGTAGGTTTTCTCCTAAGGAGGGTAGGGTTTGACCTATGCTGCCGTAATGCACCTTGTGGCCTTGTGCTTGTAATGTGGATGCAAACGCGCGCATTCCTGCGAAAATTCCCACGACCTTCTGAATGTGGTGTGGGGCGTAGGTGGCCTCATTGTAGCATTCGAAAAAAGCATAGGTAATGTCGTCGGACTGTTCCGAAAACCAGGTGTGATGTCTGTTGAGTTGATCGCCTAGAATGAGCCGAACCATGGGGGAGGGTTTCAGGCATAACCGCTCGCGAAGTCGAAAGTTCAGGCAAAAAAAAAGGAGCCAATTTCTTGGCTCCGTACCCCTAACCTAATTCAAAGTTGCCTTTGAATAGTTCTAATATAGAAAGATTTTACTTCCCCACTCACTAACGGTCTAATTTGAGACACGAAAAATCCGAAATCGAAAGAAATTAAGTGTAAATACTCACGAAATTGGTCCTAAATCAATCAAAATCCCTTAGAGATAAATCTCAAAGCTTTCTATCACAGCGTCCAAACAACTCTGTCTATCCAACGAGAACGAATCCATGGGACAGGGCATTTGAAGCTCCAAAAATAGTCCGTTGCTCAGGGTATCACGCAGCATCAGCTTGTGTGCAATGATATATGGAAAGGGTTCCTGCTCGTAATATCCATAGTTGACCAACCAATCGTCCACCGTATCTTTTTTCAAGGTCTTCCAACTATCTCTTCGGGCAAACTGTAGGTTGATGAACTCCTGCGCTTGGGTTTGTTCTTTGACCGAAACGTAAGATCCCACGCGCTTGAAAGGATGGATCTTCAGTAAAATGCTCGCGGCGCTATCGTCTGTGAATCGTGCAACTTCATAATAGTTGAAGTTTTGCTTGCCAAATTCTGGCATGCGCACTTGCCAGTCATAGCCTAATTGGAATGCGAAATCAATGTTCGGCATCGCGTAGTACTGCGCCTGCTCAAAGTTGAAGGTATATCGTGCGCTCAAGTCGCAGGATTTTTGTTCTGAGGAAGTTCCACAGCTTGCAAGCACTGTGGCAAACAATATTGATTTTATCTTCGCATTCATAAGTTCATCTGCATGATTCTAGAAAGTATTCTTCATGAGCACTCGCCAGTCCCTTCAAAAGTAATGAAGGACCTCATTGC
>Ga0255768_10003058_pt1 | contig 16714 bp, 10 predicted proteins | sample 071ome_33_FD_179983 | JGI IMG/M metagenome (GOLD analysis project Ga0255768, IMG submission 179983) | Coastal salt marsh microbial communities from the Groves Creek Marsh, Skidaway Island, Georgia - 071412AT metaG (version 2) | ecosystem: Environmental > Aquatic > Marine > Intertidal zone >...
GAGAAAGGCACCACGGAGAGGGAGAACTTTTTTTCCAATTTAAACGAGGGGTTTGCTTCTTGAAAAGTGGTCAGAATGAAAGGGAACTCTTCTTGAATCACGCGCTCTTTCGCATCTCTGTCTGTTTTCTTCTTCTTCTTCTTCTTTTTTACGCGTCTGCTGATGGGCGCGTGTAATAAATACTCGTTCGCGCAGCAAAAGAGAGAGAGAGAGTGAAATTTTATAACGCGATTGTGAGCTTTTGGACTTCTTAAAATTTTTCATTCGCGAGCACTCGTACTACACTTTTACCGCTACTATTCTAAACATAAATATACTACTGTCCCGCTATAACACGTCTTTACACGACCCGAGGTACACGCCAATCATCGCGTCCCTGACCACTCCAGGATTGTTTGTTTCGTTGCGAGTTGGAAAGTAGGCGAAGTGTCGCGCGGCGAGAAGTTTCGCCGCGAAAACTATTTCGCCTTCGACGGAATCGGTCAGTTTGAACTTTCGAGAAAGCTCCGTCTCGAGAAGACGACTGGCTGCGGTGAGTGAAAGCTTATACGTTTGTTGTTGCTGCTGATGTTGCTGCTGCATATGTTGTTGTTGCCTTTCGTCATCGTCGTCGTCGTCATTGTTGATACTCGCCGCAACAAAAAACTGTTTCGATACGTTCAATTTTGGACGAAACACAGAATCTCTGAGTTGTTTGGCGAGTTCGAAAGAAACCACCGAGCCTTTGTGCGGATCGGCGCGGCGAAGAGAGAACGTGCAGGCTCGCTGTTTTTCAAATCGTTGCTCGATAGATTCGACGCTTTCACCGGACTTTATTCTTCCTCGACTCTTCTTTTCTCGTAGATTGAAAGTCACCGTATTTGTTCGTGTCTTTTTACTTTTTGACCGGGCTCGAGTTTCATTTTCCAAAGATGTTTCCTCCTTCTTTGATTGTTGTGAAGTATCATCCTCTGTGACGCTGCTCGTGTGCGTAAAACTCACGCGAATACTTTTCGCGCTGTTCCCGTTCGAGTCGACCGAAACGCGTTGCGCCAAACGAATCTTGCCCGTGTTGTTCTCTAGCACCTCCTTTTCGGCTCTGCACGAAAGAAGCGCTTTTTTCGTCCCGTCTGATAGGTTTGAGTGTAAAACCAACTGCTCGTCGAAATTCAGAGTGACCATCTTCGACGAAGACAAGGAATGTAAGAGTGAAAGCAACGTATGCACGGGCGCGTACCCGTTCGAGACGGTTGTTTGGACGCTCGATTTTGTCGGTGTCACTCGCACCGTAGCGTACGTTTTAGCGCGTTGCCTCTTTTCTTTCAGCGCTTTTTGCAACATTTCTTTTCTATCTTTCGATTGTTTCTGTTTCTTTTCATCTTCATCTTCATCTTCATTTTCTGACACAATCCCGCTCGTTTTCAAAGACGAGACCGATACAGGCGGTGGAGGCGGTAGCGGCGGCGGCATAAATTTCACCCCGGCAACCATCTCGTCATCGAGTATGTGCACGACGTTTCGTTTTGCGTCACCTTTCTTCCTTTTCTCGCGACCGTTCTCCTTCTCTTCTTCCTCTTCATCACCGTCATCTATACCAACAACTACCAACCTCGCTCGCTCGGCGAACACCTCCACGCGCTCCTTCAACCGTCCTCGCCCGAACAACTCCGACGAGTTCGCGACGACTTGCGCGTCGCGAACCCCATTCGCCTCGTTTCCAATAAACTGCGATCTTATCTTCACCAGTCCGTTGCCCGCGTCGCCGTCGATGGATATAATCACGCCGCATTCATCCAGCGATCCGAGCTGTTTCTTTCGCTTGTTTTCGCCTTCGCTCTTCTCGTTCTCGTCCTCGTTGTTCTCGTCCTCTTTCTCTCTCTTCGCCGCGTTATTGTTGTTGTTGCTGCTGCTACTGCCAGAACCGCTGAATCCTTTCAATCGTTTCGCTTTCCTCTCGTTCTTCACCGGCACATCCTCGTCGTTCGTCATCTCCTTGCTTTTCTTGGAACACGCCTCGACGCGTAAAGACGCCAGCGCACCGCGCATCGCTTCGATCGAAAAAGCGCTCCTCGCGAACGCGTCTGCGTCTTCTCGACCGAGTCCGCGCTGATTCGATAGCATCAACGCATCATCGATACTCGCAGCAGCAGTGGGCGCATCCTCCTCGCACCCGGGCCTACCACCGTCCCCTGCGCTCAAGGAGAGCACGCCGCCGGTCTCGTCCAAAGAAGAACACCCGTGAGACTGAAGGTGAAGACGCTTCGAATTTCCCGCGCCCATGATTGCATATGTATATATATATATATCACGAGAAGAAAGAAGAGAGGCTTTCTCTCGCGCGTTCGCGATGCGCAGGAACGGTCTCGAGTTCTTCTCCGTTCATCGCGTGTGTGTATATCCGTTTCGTGTAGTTACGATGAGGGTGACTTTTTGTAACGGTTTAGAAAGAAGAAAAAAAAGTTCAAATTTACGCGCGCAAGCAAAAAGTTGTCACTACATATACGCATCAAAGCTTTTAAAAGCGCATCGTAATAATCGTCGTCATCCCCCCGCGCGTTTCTGTTACCGATGAGTATCGGTGGTCGTTTTACCCGTCGTCTTCGAAAAACGCGAAGTGGAGAAGGAAGAGAAGAAGAAAATGATTGCAAAGAAGAAAACAACGACAACGACAACGGAAGAAAAAGCGCGAAGAAGCAAAAACGAATGGAGAAACGAATGATAAAAAAGCAACGGAAAACGATGCAAAAGATGCACACGCAGCGCGTGCAAAAGATGGAACGGAGCGCGAACAGCGTGAGAGCGATATCCGGGTTCGCCTCTGGGTCCATGCGGTTACTTCCGAACAAGAACGGGAAGAAACCAATCAGCACGAGGGCGAACGTGCAGTGGATGATTTTAGGGGTGTTGGTGCTCGGAGTGGTGAGACAGATGGCGGAGAACGCCGTCGTCGCGAAGAAGAGTAAGAAGACGAATACGAACGCGACAAAGAGTGAAAAGACGACGAAAACACAAACCGAGGAGAGCGAGAGTAACGGGAAAAAGGAGAAGAATACGAACGGGACGTTGAAATTCGCGGCGATGATGGCGACGTTTATATTCAAGCCAGTCACGGTAACCGGCGCGTTCGTGTTGAGAGAAGTGTATCGAAGCGCGCTGGCGTTGATTGGTGAGACGGACGAGGACAGCGTGAAGAGCGGTAGCGGTTCGGTATTGTTGACGCCACCGCTGTCGCCAAAAACGCCGAGGAGTAGCAGTCATAGGAGCGTGAGTGATGAAGAAATAGATGAAGAGGGAAAGAGCGAGAGCGGTAGCAGCGAAAATAAATGTTGCTCAAACTGCGGCGTGAAAATCACCAACGTGTTGCGATGCGCGAGATGTCGACAAACGTGTTACTGTTCGCAAGAGTGTCAAAAGAGTGAGTGGAACGAGCACAAGAAAACGTGCGTTCCGTCGTCAGAGTTGTTGGAAAATACTCGTCGAGCAAACGAGGAAATGTGCAAAGCGACTGTGAATTGGGACGGAACGTTCCAAGCCTCGACGACTTTGTTCCAAGCGGTGAAACAGTTGACGAATTGTGCAAAAAGATGTGGCGATGCGAAAAGTAGCGGTGATGCTTTGTGGGTATCGCTCATTATTTTTGCTAACGAAATTGACGCGTACGGAGAAATTAAACGAAAGGATGGATGGCGAGACGTTTCGTTCGAACAACATTTGGAGACATGCGAAGAGGCGGCGAGAATTGTCATGCGCTCTGAATTTTTAGATAGCACTAGCAGCAACAACGAAGGGGGAGACGAGAACATCGATTCGGAGCAAGCCAAGAAGGTGAGAAAAGCGCGCGCGAGAGCGTTAGCGCATTTAGCTTTGGGCACGTGCGCGCTTCGCGGCGGAAAGAGAAGCACGAAAATCGCGTTGGAAAATTTTTACGACGCTCGCGAAGATGCGGTGAAAAATAAATGTCCGTTCTTAGCCGCGGAGGCGTGTCGACGTATATGTTTCGCGCATGCTTGTACGGGAAATTTTTCATCTGCGTCGATTGCAATTCATCAAGCCGTAGAATTTGCAAAGCTAGTCGCAGAGAAGAAGAAGAAAGAAAACAATACTTCGACGACGATGTATTATTACTACCGTTTGTTTCACGCGGATGTACACGAAAGTCTCGAAGTGTGCGTTCTGCTGGAACAATTAAAGATATCGCGAGAGTATTTCGGTAAAAACAACACCACTCCTCGCGAGCCGACCGAACGCGCGCATTTCTTAGCGAAAGATGATTCTTATCACGAAGGAAAGAAAACGTCAAATTTGAAAACCATCGCCATCGGGGAAGCGTTGCTGAAACACGAGGAGTTACAACGACATTTTGACGATGCAAAGAGCGCACGCGTCAAACAAACAGTCTATTTGATTCTCGCAGAGACGTATCACGAACTCGAGGATACGAAGAAGTGCGAAGAATACGTGCAAAAAATCCAAATCGAAGGAGCAACAGGAAGCGATTTCAAATGTGCATATTGCGACGAGTGCGTCGTCTTCTCCGCTGGAGGAGACAAGGAAGAAAAAAGTCAAGGAATTTCTATTTTACCGTGGCAAATGGAATACCGCGCGTGCACGAATCCTCACTCGCCGCATGTGTTTCATACCAAGTGCGCGCACGGGTTTAATGCGCCGCATCGAAAGGAGCACGAATCTTCCGCGTGTTGCCAACAGTGCGTAAAGGAAAAGAATTTTGACTTTTGAGAAGAGAAGAAGAAGATGATGAAAAAAAAATCTTCTCCTCTTTCCTTCTTTTTAAATTCCAGAACGCCACATGACGCAACTCACGCACACGCCCGCGAAGAGGTACGCGCTGCATATATACTTCACGTCGTTCTTTCTCTGAATGTTTCTCGTTTCTCCACTCTTTGACGCTTGGCATTGGAGTATGTTCACTGACCGTCTGCTTTTTTTCTTTGCGTATTCTATTTATAGCCGAACGGGCTCTTCGGCGTCTCTTGAACTCCGAAACGGCCGACTCGTCGCCATCGCGCACCACGTACCAAAGACGGGATATAAAGCGATGAACTCGTACGGGCATAAACCTCGATTCGTTTCGGAAACGACATCAAAAATTGCGCAAAAAGCGTGCTTTTCTGCACCCGCGAAAACGAGGACCAAGCCGCTCACAAAATACCACCCGTGGGCGGCGCGCAACAGACCCAAGCAGTTCACCGAGAACGTCGTCGGTCGTCGTTTCGGGTTTACTTCCGCGAACACCACCGCCAAAGAAACCTACCGAGGCTCGAGCCAAATCTGCCTAGGCGACGAGAGCATCAAAAACACCTTCCAAACGACCAACCGAGCGTTCCAGCAAGTCTCCGTAAACTCTCGATCGTCCAAGGAGAAAAGCTTAGCGATGATGACCAACCAAGGCATAGCCTCGGACGTGGCGAGGAGGTTACACGCGAAGTTAATGCCGAGACCAGAACTCGAGACGACGTTTTAACGAGCGATGATGAAACGGATGGAAACACAGCGGCGGCATCAAAACAAAGGGGGAGAGAGAGATAAAGAGATAAAGAGAAAGATGAAGAGAGTGTAAAAAAAAACGTTTATGACTTAAAAATGCTTCGAAGCTGTTCATTTTTTGTTACTTCCTGACCTTCACCTGTCGCTCGCGTTCGTTGCGTTACCTCGACCTTTCATTTTTTTGCGCACCGCGCTTGTTGAAAATATCTTCCAACTGTAAAACAGTAAAAACCGATAATAAGATATCACGTGAGAAAAAGAATATAATAATAATTCCAAGCGTCACAAAACGCAAACGCTTAAAGCGAGAACGCTCCACCGCGAACGAGAGAGAGTATCGTCGCGTCGAAAAAACGTGCACGCGTTCAAGGAGGAATCGAGAAGAGAGAGAGATAAGAAAAAAAAAGCAAGAGAGAGAGAGAGAGAGCGGTGCGTGCGCGCTAATTCTCTCTCGACAGCTAAAATTTCCCCACCGGTAAACAAAGAAGGGATCTCTCTTTTATTTTTGACCAAAGATGTTCGCGTCACGCGCGTCTTTCAACCTACTCTCGCTCGTCTTAGCGATAATCTTCGCGAGCGTCTGTGCGATGAAGGAGTCCACGAGCGTTTCTCTTTCCTCGCGTACGCGCAAACACGAAACGGTTGATACCTTTGGGTTCGACGCGAAATCGAGCTCGATGACGTTTCAGAAATTAAAAATGAAAATTTTCAGTAAAAGCGAAGAAGAAGAAACGACGACGACGCAGCTTCCCAACGTCTATCTGAGTTTATGTCCTCTGAATGATAACTTGAACTTGGAGAAAGAGGCGTCTGGGAACTATGGCGCGTGGTGCGAAGCGAGCGTAGGGAAATTGAACGAGACGAACACCTGTTTATTCGCCGCGTTTGCCGGGGCAGAGGAGGCGTCAGAAACGATTGAAGGAGAACAACGAAGAAGAAGTAGGAGAAGAAGTCTACTCGATGATGACGATGGCCACGAAGATTCGAACGTGATATTTGAAAAGGAGTACGCGCCAATGCAAATTAATGTGAACGAAAAGAAAGTGTACGATATCGCCTTTTTCACATGCGATTTGAAAGGTACAACAATTGAAATAGATGTCAAATACGAGACTTTAAACGATGGAAAACATCACTTGAGCACCGCATGGCAGCCAGTATTGAGCGTCTACTTGTATATTTTGTTGTCTTACGTGATTTTGATTATGTTACAAATGACGCACACGATGTCAATGTGTGCTATTTATCGCAATGAATCGGTGATATCGATGTTGCACTACGCAATGTGGACAACTCAAGTAATACGAATGGTACATTTAGGTTTATCCTTTAACCACTTCAACTACATAGACATGAATGGGATGGTAAACGATTCGTTTCATCACGGTGTCATCATCTGTTCGAGTCTGAAGGAAATGACCTTTTGGACCGTGTTACTAGCCGTCTCCGGCGGTTGGAGAGTGACGTTAAATCGAGTTTCGAGGAAGCGAAAACTCATTTTCACTGCTACTATGTTCATGCTCTTTTTGTGTAATGTAGTTGGACAGATGGAATTAGGCTTGCGAACGGTTTATTTCGTCTACGCTTTGACGTATTGTTGCGTTATATCGATGATATTGTTTTGGAGCTCGAAAACCTTACAAACATTGCGCGAGCAAGTTGAGATTTTTCGACGATCTGGGGCGAACGAAGAAGAGATCGCGAGAGCTCCCGTGAAGGCAAAAGATCAAATGTACCGGAAATTTTACGTCGCTTTCATGCTTTTCTGTGGGCTCAAAGTCATGAACCACATTCTTTCCACATATTTCGAACGGAAATCTGCTTGGGCGCAATTTTTCTTCTCGGAGTTTTTTGATATGATGTTGTGGTGCTTCTTGCTCGTTCTCTTCCGCCCAAGGGACCAAAGATACACGACGTCTTTCCCGGCGAACGGGTTTGACCCTTTTGGAATAGATGCTTCGGTTCGAGCCGCAGAGATGGGCATACAGCCACGTGAAGGTCTCATGTATCTTCCAGACATTTATGTAGCCGAGGTTTCAGCCGCTTCAAAAATCGAAAGAGAATTTCTTCGCAATATTAGCAATAGTGACGTTGCCGTCACCGCGGTACCGATGGACCAATCCGATGTCTCCGATTCCGGTGCAGCCTCTAGAACATCTCCTTCCGTAGACTCGATCGAGTTGTTCGCTCGAGGCGTGATGCCAAGTTCGCCTAGATTCGCCGCCGCCGCCACCGAGCAATCTTCCACCACAACTCTGAGTTCACTCGCCAGCACCACGGGAAGCGGCGACGTCGAACAAGGCTTTGTTTCCATCGCGAGCAGCAGAGCTCGATTAAGTGTATTCGTAGTTGAAAATCCTCCGACAAAACGAGACGGAAGCTCGCTCTCTGAGTCCATCGCTCTAGCCATCAAAACGGACGATATCGAAGCTCACCGCGAGAGAGAGCGACGAGAGAGAGAGGCTGCCGCCGCAGCAGTAGCAGAAGAACAAGAACAAGAACAAGCTCGCGAGTAGAAGTCAAACGTGCGCAAGCTGCGTGTGTATCCTTACCTACCTTTTTTGTATAAAGTTAAATGTTGTATATATCTGTATGTACCTAAGTTTTAATGTTACCAATATTGAAATGTTGAACCACACTCCACAGAAACAAAGCACAACGAGTGCGAGAATCGCCACAAAAAAAACGCGCTTTTTTCTCTCTTTTCCACGACAAGAAAAGGGCACAGGTGGAACACTCGCGCGCTCGCGTAGTTATCTCGGGCGAGAAAACAAAAGCAAAGAGCGGGAATAAAGAGAAGACAATACCACAGCATGCGCGAAGATGAGGAAGATCATCATCAAAATCGTTGGAAGAGATTCGACGACCGGGGAAACAACAACAAGCGGAAGTTGAGAGAAGAAACGCCGTCGCATCACGGCGGCGTGGACGACGTCACGCGGCAACGCATCGAAGACCGGAAGAAACCTGGACACAGAGGAATAGAATCCTTGCGCGATTCGTCGTCGCAACGATTTGGAAGGCGGTTGAACGACGATAGGAATAGTAAGAAGAACAGAGGAGGAAACGGTTTACGATTCGAAGAAGACGACGGAGAGTGGGAAGAGACGCCGGCGAGACGAACGCGGGACGACGAGAGCGGGAACGAGACGCCGTCTTTGAGACAATTTCGCGGTGATGATAACGATGACGATGATTCGTGGACAAATAAAGCAAAAATGGGTTCGATTAGCCAACCGAGCGGTGATAGAAGGAGCGGGAATAGTAACAGTTCTACGCATAAATTTTCAATGCGCTTCGAAGCGGATGATGATGACAACGACGACAATGCAGTTGCGAATAAGAACGTGGTAAAAGCAACGCCTCTCACGGCGACGCCATCTTGGAAGTCTAATGAGTGGATGATGGAAAAGATTACGAAAAATCAAAGCCAATTCGTCAGAGAAGGAGATAAACTCACGGTTGTAGAAAACGAAGACTCGTTGGACGTTTTGGAGAATCAACGCATGGAGGAAGAGGCGAGGGAAGAGGATCGGTTTGGGAATAGTAACAAAGATTTAGATCGAGCATGGTACGACGATGATGAAGGTGGCGGAGGTCATGGAGACGCGTTCGATCCGTTCGGAGAAAAGGCAGACGCAAAGTCGAAAGAACGGTTTGAGAAGAAACAGTTAGAGTACGCGAAGCGATTAACAAGAGCCGACGGGTCGTTGATGACGTTGGCAAATTCAGCGCGGTTTTCACAAATTCACAAAGACCACGCGACTTGGGAAGAAAATAGAATGTTAACTTCCGGCGTAGCCCGCGTAAAAGAAATTGATTTGATGGCGCAAGACGAAGATTTCGGCGACGAGAAGGCGATTTTGTTAGTGCATGATACAAAACCGCCGTTTTTGCAAGGCAAAAGAGCCTTCACGAAAACACAAGAGGCATCGTTGCCAGTAAAAGACCAAACGAGCGATATGGCGATGATTGCAAGAAAAGGCTCGAACTTAGTCAAAGAAATTCGAATGAAAAGGGACGAAAATAAAAGTCGCGATCGGTTTTGGGACGTGAAAAACTCCAAAATTGGCGACATCACCGGAACAACAACTGAAGAGGATAAAATTGCAGAGGAACAAAAGAGGAAAGAAGAAGAGGAAATGCGCAAACGCGGAGAAAAGAACGATGTCGTCGGTAAAGACGGCGAGATTGATTTCAAGGCGGATTCAAAATTTGCGGACGCTATGAAGGAAAAATCTGAGGCACAATCGGATTTCGCGAAATCAAAAACGATGAAAGAACAGAGAGAGTTTTTGCCTGTGTATAGGTGCAAAGAAGATTTAATGTCAGTCATTCGAGAAAATCAAATTGTTGTCGTCGTAGGCGAGACCGGTTCGGGAAAGACTACGCAAATGACGCAGTATATGCATGAGGCTGGGTACACCACGTTTGGTATGGTCGGGTGCACGCAACCAAGACGGGTAGCCGCGATGTCTGTCGCGAAGAGAGTTTCTGAGGAGTTTGGCTGCGAGTTAGGTAAAGAAGTTGGTTACGCGATTCGTTTCGAAGATTGCACGAGTTCAGATACAATCATTAAGTACATGACCGATGGTGTTTTGCTCAGAGAAACGCTCAGGGATTCCGATTTGGATGAGTATTCCGCTATTATCATGGACGAAGCGCACGAGAGAAGTTTGCACACGGATGTTCTTTTTGGCATTTTGAAGAAAGTTGTCGCGAGGCGAAGAGATTTCAAGTTGATCGTCACGTCGGCAACGTTAAACGCGTCGAGATTCTCGGAGTTTTTCGGCAGTGTGCCAGTCTTTAACATTCCTGGCCGAACGTTTCCAGTTGAAATCATGTACAGTAAAACGCCCGTGGAAGATTACGTGGAAGGCGCGGTGAAACAGGCGTTGGCAATTCACATGTCTTACCCACCCGGGGATATTTTACTCTTCATGACTGGTCAAGAAGAGATTGAAACCGCGTGTTACGCTCTGGAAGAGCGCATAGCTGAGCTCGAAGCAGACGCCGAGGGGAACACGAAGATACCCCCCTTGGCGGTGTTGCCGATTTATTCGCAACTGCCTTCGGATTTACAAGCCAAGATTTTTCAGTCCGCAGAGAAAGGGCATCGTAAGTGCATCGTTTCTACGAATATCGCAGAAACGTCGTTGACATTAGACGGCGTGAAATATGTCGTCGATACGGGCTATTGTAAATTGAGCGTGTATAATCCTCGAGTAGGTATGAACGCGTTGCAAGTGTTTCCGTGTTCGCAAGCGGCGGTGAATCAACGTTCGGGAAGAGCTGGGAGAACCGGTCCTGGCACAACCTATCGTTTATACACCGAAATGGCGTACAAATACGAGCTATTGGCAACGACTGTTCCTGAAATTCAACGCACGAATCTCGGTAATGTCGTCTTGCTCTTGAAATCACTCAACATTGAAAATCTGTTAGATTTTGATTTCATGGATCCGCCTCCGAAGGAGAACATATTGAACTCCATGTACCAGTTGTGGATCCTCGGGGCGCTGGATAACGTCGGCGGTTTGACAAAACTCGGCTCGAAAATGGTAGAGTTTCCAGTCGACCCTCCGTTAGCGGCGACATTGTTGAAAGCCGAATCGCTCGGTTGTTCGAACGAAATCTTGACTGTCATTTCCATGCTCTCGGTCCCTTCTGTTTTCTTCCGGCCGAAAGATCGTGAAGAAGAGTCGGATGCGATGCGTGAAAAGTTTTTCGTTCCTGAAAGCGACCATTTAACACTCTTAAATGTTTATCAGCAGTGGAAAACAAATGGCTATCGCAACGATTGGTGCAACAAGCATTTCATTCAAGGTAAAGGTATGAAGAAAGCGAGAGAAGTACGCGCTCAGCTCGCGGATATCATGAAGTCGCAAAAAGTACAGTTGACCACTTGCGGCTCGGATTGGGACGTCTGTCGCCGAGCTTTGTGCGCGTCGTATTTCCATCAAGCAGGCCGTTTACGCGGCATAGGAGAATACGTCAACTGTCGAAACGGAATGCCGTGTCATTTGCACCCGTCCTCTGCGTTGTACGGATTAGGCTACACGCCCGATTACGTGTGCTACCATGAAATCGTGATGACGAGTAAAGAGTACATGCAATGCGTCACGGCTGTAGAACCAGAGTGGTTAGGAGAATTTGGGCCCATGTTTTATACTCTGAAGAAATCACACTCGTCGTTAGCGCAATCGAAAGCGAAACAAAGAGAAGAGAAGGAGAAGATGAAGTTGGAAATGAAGCAGAAGAAAGAGCTCGAAAACGCCGAGAAGAGAAAAATCCAGGAGAAGATGGAGGCAAAGATTGAGAGAGAGTCGAGAAAGATCGTCACACCTGGAGGAACTGGTTTGCGCGCGAGTGGCGCGTCTTCTGTTTCAGGAGGAGGCTCGAGGTTTCGAACGCCGTCCTCGAAACGGCCCGGAACAGGTGGGAAAACGCCGAGACGTTTCGGTTTGTAAATCGCGTCAGAATCGCGTATATTTTACTCATAGAATTCAAAAATAGGTTACACATTAGTTATGATTAGTAGTGAAAAGGTAAACAATGCTGAAGCTAAATATTAATATATCGATCTAAGCGGAAACACTCAAACGTTTCAAGTGTTCCATGAACACTTGCAAACTCACGTCGTCGGTAAAAATCACATCGCTTCCACCTCCGTAGGCTTGCGAGTTATGGGTCGCGGACGGGTTCAACTTGGCTAATAAAAATCTCGCTTGCGATCCATTTTGATCGCAATCGACCAATCTAGGCACCGGGAATCGTTGGTTCAAAATGTAGTTTGCGTCCTCTTGCGGCATCTTGAGCAAATCTGCGAACGCCTTGTGTTCCTCTTGTTCTTGATATTTCGCCTTGCGCCATTGCGCGATGGTGGAGCCGTGGAAAACGACAACCGAGAAATAGGCGTCTAAGAGTAAGATTCTATCCGGCGCGACCGAGCAGACGTCCAACAAAACCGGCTCGGGAGGACCGTTAAAGGAATACGCGGTCAACGTCGGTTGAATCATGACTAAAGAATTCAACACGTTTTCGCGCCATAGCACAACTCGAAAATACGCAGTTTCGTCTGGCGAGTTGTTGAACACCTGTACGAATTGCGATCGACGCAAGTTGAACATAAACTGTGGAAATAAGGAAAACTGAGGCGCTAACTGAAACGAGTGAGGATCCTCCTTCCTGTACTCGCCAAAGCGTTGGCACGCACCTATCAGCTTTCTATCTAACCACCTCGTCGCTGCTGGGCCGTCCATCTCTTCGTCTTGTTCCATCTTCCACGTCAGTTGGCGAGCAATTAACACAGCCGCAGCTTCTTGGTCGAAACCCATGGAAATCTCCGGAATATTTTGTCCGTTCGTCCACCTTCGAGTTGTGGTGATGACTCTCAGACGCGTTTCGCCAGTAGGTAACGTTGAAGTGCAATGAAACTGTAAGAAAAACTGAGGGGCGCTTTGGTGTTGTTGCGGCTGTCCATAGGGGTTTTGACCGTAACCGCCGCCGCCTGCTCCGTCTGGTTTCTCTTTCGCGACTTCAAAAAATACCGCCAAAGTCGTGTTCCTAGTTAACGCACACATCTTCCAAGCGGTTGTACCTCCATACCCAATGCTAATATCCGCGACGTTCCCTGAGTGTCGTCGCGCCGTATCCAACGCCGCGCACGGACCGACGCATCCCGCGACCTTCACGTCTCTCGAAGTGATCACCTCAAAAATCCCATTCGAGTGAACTTTTAACGGCGTCACTTCATCCGAGGAGGACGGAGCGCTTTCTGGGCTTTCTTCTGGCTTATTTTGACTTCCGTACAATTTCATGAACGATTTCTTGAACACCACGTGCGAGAACGATTCGGCTAAAACAACCGCCCCGCCCGTTTTCTGCGCGCACCCTTTCATTTCAGCTAATCCAACTTGATCGAGCGCGCACGCGAACACATCTAAAGAGTGCCCATTCGCGCAAAGTTGGGTGGCAATCGCGTCGTACTTTTTCTTTGCTTTCGTGAACAAAGGTGCTTTATCTTGCGCGATATCCTTATGCGACCGAGTTGCGTTTTCCAACGCTTTCGGCACGATATTACCTGGACCCTCCGTACACGGTCCGCCAACGAACAAGCACGCGCGCGCCGGATGACCGGATGGACATCCCAAAGATAACAACGTCGCCGCGACGGCTAGCGCAGTCCCCGTGGCTCGATTGCGTCGACTTTCCGGCATCGGTGCGAACGGGTCTCTCGCCAACTCTTCTAAAATTGCCGAGAACGTAAACTCGCACTCAGACAAAGGCACTAAAAATGACGAGGCTGGATTCGTTTGTTGATACGATTGTTGATGTTGTTGTTGCTGCATGTTTGGATTTTGATTTTGACTCTGATACTGTTGCTGATGATTTTGTTGCGGTCCACCCCCACCTCTCGAAAACGTCAACTGATCCCTAATCTGCGCCGACGTGTGCTCCTTCCCACCCCTAAACACGTACGACTTGGGACAGTCCGCAAACTGCAACTCGTGCACGTGCACGTGCGTCCCGAACGAAATCAACCCAACCAAGGAGTCTTCCGGCAACAAACTCAGCGCTTGCGTCAAACTCGCTTTCAAACTCGTCAACTCTTCATCCGACACGCACACGTCCACCAAAAACAAATACGCCGGCGGCGGCGTGACCTTGTGCGGGTTGATCGTGTAATCAATCACGAGATAATTCGGAAACAACTCCGCGGGTAAGTTCTGCTCCGTAATCCCGGCGTAATGCGGCGGGAAATTATTTCTCGCGTGGCAAAACGGGCACACGAACAGTTTCGAGTTGAAGTCAATCTGCGCGTAGGGGTTCAAACACGCCGCGCACGCTTTACAGCGCACCGGTTCGTACGGCACAACCTGTTGATACGATAAAGAAGCGCACACCAGAAAATGTTAGCGCATGCAAAAGTAAACCATCGCGAGTACTCGTCGTAAAAACAAAAGAGGAAACTCGATTAAAATTTTCAGCGAGAGGCGACGATCCGACATCGAAGCGCACCCGCGCTTGTGCGTATTTTTGTCCGTTTCTCTTCTCTATTTTGTCCTCTGGATCCAAAATTCAACCAAATCCCCCGAAGCTTTTTTCTCTCTCTCGTGCGCGCAAAGATCGCGCGGGCAACGCAGATCGAGAGATGCGTTCGCGCAAGAGCTGGACGCGCGGCGTTGTCTTTCAACGAGAGAGAAAGAGAAAGAGAAAGAGATGAAAAACAAAACGCAAAATTGCTGAATTTTCCACGACACGCACCGGCACCTCTGCAATCGGCTTCAACGGCGTCACGAGCGCGCCTAAAGGGACCACACACTTCGACGCCGATTGGCGATCGTCCGGCCAACAGTTGAAGGAGAAACGAACGCCGTCGCGGCTTTCCAGGTCCGACCACGTCACGGTCGCCATCTCTTCTTCCTCTTCTTCTTCTTCTTCTTCCCTTTAAGTGTTGTCTTTTTTCCCGGCAGGATTGATTAATAAGTGTGGGAATTCGTGCTCCTAAACCCTAAACCCTAAACGTGCACGCACTTATTACTTCTCTGTGTACCGCGATTATAGATATTAAATGTATGCGTAACATGATGACATCGTAGCGGCGTCATTAGAAGCATGCGCCGACGGATGGTCTCATCGACGACGTCGTCGACGACGACGGGTGGTGGTGGTGGTGGAATGCTCTCCCTGCGGACCGCGTTTTTGCGACGAGTTTCGGAGACTTTATCGGAGTCAAACGCAGAAGCGATTCGTTTAGATTCGAGACAAGAGGCTGCGGCGACGCGATTGACGAATCTCACGCGAGCGCTGATCGGGGAGGACGAGGAGGAGAAGCACGAAAGAAGCGGTAGGAATGAGAAGAGGAACGTCGCGCGAGGGGTGTATCTTTACGGCAGTCCAGGACGAGGAAAGACGGTTTTGGTGGAGAGTTTTAAGGATGCTTTGTTGAGTTCGCATTTGGGCACCCCTTCTTCGTGCAGAGTCAAGTCTCTCACGTTCCGCGCGCTCATGGACGAGATGCACGAAAACTTGATGAAAACGAAAAACGTGAGGAATCCAGTTCGAAATATTGGTAAACAATACGAGCGAGAGCACGACGTGCTGATCGTGGACGAGGTGGAGGTGACGGACGTCGGGAACGCGAGGATTTGGAAAGCGTTCGTCGAGAGTTACTTGGAGAGCACGAAGAGCGTGTTGGTGTGCACGTCGAACTTTAAGCCGAAACAGTTATATAAAGGTGGTTTGAATTGGAAGAGTTTGTTGGTGTCCGAGGTGTTGAGCGAGCGTTTGGACGCGGTATCGTTGGACGGCGACGACGAGGCATCTGACGAAACATTTCGAGATTATCGAAAAGCTTCATCGCTCGCCGCACGGGAAGAAACGTCGTCGTCGTCCATGATTTTCGGTGCAAATGCCAACGCGAGTTTACGTCTAAAGTGGGAAAAGTTGAAGACGCTTTCTTCGTCAAATAGTTCGAGAAGGCATCCTCACGCTCTTTCAGATCGATTGGCGAAAGAAATCGAAAACACGGCGACGAGTCTCGAGGCTGCTCCGAGCGCGGCGTACTTTGATTTTGTCGCCCTGTGCGGCCCGAGCTCGAAATGGTCGATGAAAGATTACGACGACCTTTCGAAAAAATATGAATACGTGTTTTTAGAAAACATCCCTCCGATGGACGTTTCAGTTCTCGGCGAAGACGTCGTCCGGCGCTTCGTGACGGTGATAGACGCGTTGTACGCGAACAAAACGAAGCTCTACTGTTCGTCGCCGTCGACGACAAGTATATCCGATTTGTTCCCGCAATCCTCAACAGCAGCAACGACAACATCGACACCTTCTGCAACAACGTTCATATCCACAGAGGGAGGTTCCTCCGGCAGAAACGCAACCATGCTTTCCGAACACCTGGAATGGTCGGCAACCGGGTTACGCCGAGCCTCCTTGGCCTCTTTATCGGCGACCAACTTCGCGGAGAAATCCAAACCCAGATGCCAATCGCGATTGCACGAGATGAAAACGTACGCGTACAGAAAAGATGACCTTATATGAAACCCGGATAGGTACAGAGAGATTGTATACGCATAGCGGTAGTTGTAGTAGTAGTAGTAGCAGCAAAAGCGGTAGCGGCGCAGCGCGAAAAGTTTTACTTTTGTGAGTTTGAGCTCTTTTAAAAATCGAGCCCAAAAAATGATGACGTGTGACATTGGAATTTTATCTCCATTATTCC
>Ga0255768_10003059_pt1 | contig 16712 bp, 28 predicted proteins | sample 071ome_33_FD_179983 | JGI IMG/M metagenome (GOLD analysis project Ga0255768, IMG submission 179983) | Coastal salt marsh microbial communities from the Groves Creek Marsh, Skidaway Island, Georgia - 071412AT metaG (version 2) | ecosystem: Environmental > Aquatic > Marine > Intertidal zone >...
TATACTAGCAACTAATCCTATAAGTAGTCCAATAATTGTTTTTGTGCCAGAGTCTAGTTTGGTGTTGATTTCTTTAACGTCGGTTTCAATATCTTCAAATTTGTTGAAAGCAGTTTTCCAGCGTTCTGCACATTCCTTTTCGTGTACTGCCAATTCCAAGTGCACATCAGCTGCTGTTTTTCGACTCATTTTTAAATACCATACCTGTTGTTTTTAAGAACTCTCTATGCATAGTAGAATGCTGTAAAAGCTCTTGTAATATGCTCTCATCATAAATTAAACCATGTTTTTCTACAAGGTCTATCCAATAATTTCTTGGCATACAATTGACATGACCGGGGATTTTTTCATTTTGGTTTGCGGTCAATACCAAATACTTGTCGCAATTTTTTGTTAGGGTTTTAACATAAAAATCTTCGTGCTCTCTGGGGATGTGTTCAGCTACTTCTACTGACCAAACAACATCAAAAGGTTTGTGAAAGTACACAGGATTTTGTGCTAGGTTAATAAGAGCTATATTTTGTTGGCCTTGCATGACAGTTTCATCAACGTCTATACCAAAAGCTCCCCAACCTAATTTAAGTGCTGCTTGCACTTGACCGCCAGTAGAACAGCCAACATCAAGCAAAGATGAACAACCAAGAGAATCTAAATACTTAAGAGCCCCTTGGTCGACATGGGTAATTTGCAGATTGCCACCTGCATAAGAAGGGCGTTCCCAGCCCATTATTTTTTAACTTTAAAATTTAATGCTATTAAGTCTACTAACTTATATAGTTTGCCTAACCATTCATCATCTTTTTTTGATGGTGTCAATGTAGCAACTATAGAAGCTGCACTTATAATAAGTGAAACCGATATAACTAAATCATAAATCCAATCTAATAAAATCATTTTTTACTCCTATATTTTCTTTTCCAAGCTTCGTTTTTACCTTTGGTTTTTTTGTCATCTGCTACAAAACGTCCTTTGTCGTCTCTGTTTCTGACCCATTCAAAACCAAGCCAATCTAAAAATTTATTCCACATCTTCGTTATTTAACTCTGATGGGTTTTCCTGAACTTCTTCGTTGAAGCCTTTGAGTTTCTCTACTACTTCGTTTCTGATTTGTGATACTGCTCCCAATTCAGAACCTTCCCAACAACCTCTTTTTGAAGAGATGTCGATTAATTGTAATACGCCGATATAAAATTGTTTCTCGTCCATATTCTTTCTCCTAATTATTCTCCGACAACTTTACTTTCTGATGTCGGATTTATCTGCTCTGCAATCTGAGCATCAATATTATCTTTATAAGCTTGTACTTCGTCAGCTCCTAAAGCTGCTTCAACCCAAGCTTGAACATCAGATACTGTTAAGTCTGCAAAAGCTGTGAAGTCTGCTAGGTCAGAGACATCAAGCCCTACTGAACCATAAACACCTGCAGAAACAGGGTTGCCATCTGCATCATTATTAGCATCATCTTCACCAGATAATCTCCAGTGAACATTATAAACTACGTCAGACTCAGTATTGGCTGGGTCTTGACTGTCGGTGTGGCTGGGATATGTGTCCACATTCTTTACGTCCCAATTATAATTAATCATTTTTACTCCTTAATTAATTTACTTTGCCCCAAGCTGATTGTGGATTTTGTTGTTCATTTATTTGTTGAGCTAACATATCTTTGTATTCCTGTACAACTTCTGGCCCATAAGCATTTTCTACCCAGCCCGTAACTATTTGATTAGTTAATTGGTCAAAAGGTACAAAATTGGATAAATCAGATATGTCTAATAACTTTTCGTCTGTCATAAAAGCAGAATAGTTATTACCATCAGGGTCTACATCGGACGATGTAGCTGTTAGTCTCCAATTAACATTGTAGACAACATCGGACTCGTTATCATAATTAAAGTAGTATTCAACGTTAGAGCAATCCCATTCGTAAGTAATCATTTAGTTCACCTTCCTTTTAAGTTCATCAACTTCTGCTGATAATTCTTTAACAGCTTTAATTAAGTTGGTTGTAAAAACAGAATAATCCAACATATATTGTTCGTTATCTTCATCTGGTTTTCTAACACCTTTAACTGGCACATCTAGTTCTTCAAAAACTTTTTCAACTTCTTGAGCAATTAAACCTTCTGATTCCCAATCGTTGTCCTTGAAATAATATTTGACTGGATTTAGCTTGTTAATAAGTTCAAGACCTTTGGCTTCACCTGTAACTTCTTTAAATCTACCATCTGATATATTAGTGAAGCCCATAGCTGAACCCGTATTATCCCAGTCTATTCTACCAACCAGTGTTGGGGTTGTGCCTGTATAAAATGTTTGCATAACATTAAACGAACCAGTAGCACGATTGTTAAACATTGCAACTGCTTTTGTGTTGTTAGTGCCACCATAAAAAGTAGCAACCTCGCTATCTGCTTTTACTGCACTGTTGACCAACAAAGAGTCGGATTTTACCTCAACAGCTCCACCACTGTTGACTCTGAATCGTAAGTTTTGTCCACCAGTGTAAAAATCAATATTTCCTGTATCTGTTCTGAATGAAAAATCGTTAGCACTACCACCTGATTTAAGAGCATTACCACCACCAATAAAGCCGTAGTTGGTACCACCTGTTCCGCCATCTTTTAGGTTAATGGCTGTGACTCCTGTGTTTGGTGTAACGTCAAGCTGTCCTGTAGACCCAATCCTCATGCGTTCTGCTGCAGCAGTATGGAAAGCCATAAATCTGTTGTTTGTTGCATAATGTATTTTTCCATCATCAACATCATCAGCATCACCAAAATCTATAAAAGCACCAGTTGAAGCATTATTACCAGATATAAGTGCAATACCACAATCGCCTCCACCAAAAGTATTTCTTTGGAAAACTCCTCTAGTACTGCTGTTTAATGTAGGGGTTGTGCCTGAGCCTACTTGAACGTGTAATTTGGCTGCAGGGCTAGTTGTACCAATACCTAAGTTACCACCATCAAATTTCATCTCAACACTTGCATAATTGTCTGTTGAGAAGTTGATGGCTCTACCACCACCTGATGTACCTATATTAAAGTCTTGAGCATCTGAACCTGTAATAATGTCATTAGCAGCACCACCAACACCAAACTTAACTAATGGTGTGCCAGTATCACCCATTATGATTTCATTTTTATCGCCTACTGCGTTGGTGTTTAGTTTGAGAGTAAAGTCACCACTAGGATTATCAAAAAGAACTTCTGAGCCTACTACATGAAGTGGTGCAGAAGGACTACTTGTCCCAATACCCCAGTTTTGTGTACCTATACTTCCTACTACAGAACCACCTTGTCTTAGCTGTATAAGTTCTCCATCATTTGTTTGTCTACCAACATATAAAGCAGTATTGCCATCTCTGTAATGTATTGCTGCACCTGCTCCTGAAAAATAATGTCCTGTATCGGTAGAGCTACCAACATCAATATCCGCAGTAGTGCCAATTAAAACGTCGCCATCACTATCAATCCTCATGGCTTCTGAGCCACTTGTAAAGAACTGTTGTGTTCCATAATTAAGAAGCAAAGAATCACTTAGACTAGCACTATTCTCTTGTGCTAATTGGAATTTAAGCCTACCTTGACCACCTACTCCTGCATACTGAGCATCTATTAATGCCCTAACACCAGCAGCATTTGTTGAAGCATCTTGTCCTTCAAATTCTATCTTACCTATTGTTTGCCCTGCTGTTGCTGTTGTATCGGTATTTTCTATTCTGATTGCTGGGTCGGCTGCTGCTGAAATATGCAATAGTTGGTCTGGACTACTTGTACCGATACCTACATCTTTAGCTAAATGTATTTTACCAACTGCAGATGAAGTGGTTATTTCAAAAACTCCACCAGAGCTAACCATACCCATTAATTGTGAAGTAGCTCCTGATGCACCTATTCTTGCATCTCCTGCAACATGAAGTAATGCTGTAGGACTACTTGTACCGATACCTACGTTACCTGATGAGTCGATACGCATTTTTTCTGTACTACTTGGAGAAAATGCAAATTCACTACTACCAGTTACACTTTTAAATTCTGTTACATTAGCACTTGAAGTTCCATCACCATAAGTTATTAAATTAAAGCTATTGCCTTGTGCATCCATAGTAAGGACTGCGGCTGCAGATGCACCACTATCTTCATTTTGTATTATTACTGTATTGCCTGAAGAATCTTGGTCTTTTCTAACGTGCAAACTTGTAGAAGGGCTTGTAGTGCCGATACCAACATCTTGTGAGCTATCTATATACATAGCTGTTGTTGAGTCTGCTAATGTGTTTGTTGTGCCACCTGTTGAGAACTGTAATGCTCCACCATCTTTGGTTCTTATTTCTGCTGCACCATCGTCATCACTTATTGTTATAAAGGTGTCGGTATCATTTGAATATAAAAATAGTGCTGAATTTTGTCCGCCACCATCAACATGAACAGAAGAAGCATTTGGACTTGTAGTACCAATTCCAATTCTATTGTTAGTAGAATCAACATAAAAAGTATCTGTATCGACTGTTAAGTCACCTGAAACTGTTAGGCTTGATAGTGTGCCGACTGAGGTTATGTTGGTTTGGGCTGCGTCTGTAACTTTAAGGTTAGCAAAAGCATCTACAACTGCTGCTCCAGCTCCAGCTCCGTCTGTATATATGACTTTAACATCACCATTTGGAATCGTTACGTTGGCTCCTGAACCTTGTGATATTGCTATTGACTGAGAACCGCTAGTTGCGTTTTCAATCATAAATATTTTAGAAACCGTATTAGGTGCTATTGTTAGTGTTCTGGTTGCAGTTAAAGATACGCCAGATGTTACTTTGACGTAAATGCTTCTATATGGGTCGGTTGAGCCGTCTGCTATTGTTTCTGTTTTATCGGCATCCGTATCAAAGGTTGCAACAGTAGAATAGCTAAAAGCTTCGGCAATAAGCTCTAGGTTTGTGTTGGTACTGGTTCCCCAAGTTCCTGACTCATCACCAGTTGCTATTTCTTTTAATCTTAAATCATTTGTATATTCGGCCATTTATAATCCTCTTTTGTTCTTTTATATATAACCCATTATGCGACTTCTTTCCAGTTCGGGGTTTGACTATCATCTATATTACTATAATTAGACGTTTGTGTCGTTGTAATATCATTATAGTTAGGAGTTTGGTCAGTATCAATAAGTCCATAGACTAAAACTTTACCAACTGCAGCAGTAACTGCTAAACCAGTTAGGTTGACAATAGCCTCTCCATCTACCTCAGCATTACCTAAAGCGGTATTTGCTTGAACACCATTAATGGTAAATTTAAATTCAGTTGTAACAGCAACAGTGCCTAAAGCTGTTGTTGCCTCCTGACCAGTTAAAACTGCATTAGCTGCACCAGACACAGAGATAGTTCCCAATGCAGAGGTTGCAATTCTGCCATTAACAGGAACATTTGCTTCACCGTTGACCGATACAGTCACACCACCTAAGGTAGACTGTAAGCCTCCTAAAGATACATTGGCAAAGGTAGTGACTGCAGCATCACCTAAAGCAGTAGTAGCTTCTTGACCATTAGGTGATACATTGGCTTGTCCTGAAACGTTTATTGTGCCTAAGGCGGAAGTTGCTTCCTGACCTGTAAGTGTTGTGTTAGCAACACCACTTATACTTGGCGTGCCAACTGCCGATGTGGCTTCTTGACCTGTTGGGGTAACGTTGGCTTGACCTGTTATAGATACATTGCCAAGAGTTGCTGCTAAAGGAAAACCATTAGGTGAAGCATTTGCAGCTCCTGTAACAGTGGTTGTACCTAATTGGGTTGTAGCTTCAAGACCTGTAACATTGACTATGACATCAAATTGAGCAGGTTCGCCCCAAGGACCTTCGCCCCAACCAGCTCTGCCCCAACCTACTGCCATGGGTTACTCCCTAGGCAATACGAATTATGGCTGCACCAGATGAAGCTGTTGGGAAAGCAATGGTAAAGTTACCAGCACTTGATGATTTGTTTGAACCAAAATCTATTGCTGCTACTGTATTATTTGCTGCAGCTGAATCGTTATAAATCAAACAGCCACGAGCTGTAATAGTTTCAGAAGCAAATGTTAAATCAGAAAAATCAACAAAACCAACATTAGAAGACACGGTTGGTGTACTAGCTGAAACAGTAAGTGCTCCACCACCAGCTGAATAAGTGTTTGTGCCTGATGCCTCATTAGCTGTGATATAAGATGCTGTTGAAGCATTTAGTGTAGCTCCTGATGTATATAGTGCTAATTTAAACGTATTACCACCTGAGGTAGCAAACGTATGTACGCCTTTAAGTAAGTCTCTCTTAAAAGCATCTGTGATTGTTGATGTTATTGCCATTAAAGTCTCCTAATTAAATCTGCTTCTTCTAGTTTACCTGCTTTTTCTAGTCTCTTGCAAATAGTTTGTCTATCTGCCTTGATAGCTTCTATCATATAGAAATGCACAGTTTTTTCAATAGCTTCTTTAAAAGCTTTTGATTGTTCTGCAAAAGGTGAACTATCCGATATTGATATTATTTTGCTCATGCATTTATCAACAAAATACTCTGGCTTATGTCCACCTTCATCAGAAGTATAAACCTTAACACTACCTAATTGAAATTTTTTGGTTGGTAACATTAATATTCCTTAGGTTCTGGTGGTTGTGGGGCATCATCATGTCTGCCTCTTAAATAGCTTTGTACCACTGGTTTTTCGGTGGGCAAGCTAGACCTTTTTGCTACTTCAAATCTTTCACCATCGGATAAGATAACCAATGGGTCATCTAGTCGATGATAACCATAGAGTTTCTCTTCGGCAGGCACATCGCTATCCATTAATGAGCAATCAGCAGAAATATCTACCTTAATGCCTTTTTCTAAACATTTAGCAATCCAGAACTCAACACAAGCACGGCCAGCTTCGGCAAAGTTAATATTGCCTCTGTATGTGTAATCGCAACCAAAGAAACTAATTTGTTTGGCATTGCCGACATAAGCGTAAGCTACAGCATAAGCAACTGTGTTATTAAAGTAATGACATACCGTTTTTGATATAACTTCTTTTAAAGGATAGAGTTGTAAATTTTTTACTCTTTTATCTTCTTCGCAAGTAATTATTGGACAATCATCCCAACAACCATCCATTAGAATTCTAGTCATAGCTTTGGCTTGATTGCCAGTAACGTCAGAGTCTAAAAATCTTGATGGTGGGTCTAACATAAATAGACGGTCACATTTATAAGCAGCTGCTGCGGCATTAATGCACCAAGTTTCGTGGTATTGAATTCCATGCTGTAAAGCCATGGCATAGTATTTTTGCGTGTGACCTAAACCAATAATCGCAATGGATTTACCAGTTAAGTCGGGGACTACGTTGTTTGTGTTCTGAGCCTGTCGTAACGATACTCGTCCTTTGTTCCCCTTGCTTCGGCTTCGTTCTTTAGTCTTGATAGTTCCTCCAAATATCTATCGTTATATAACTTCAATAAATCCGGTTCACCTTTTAGAAACGTATATGCTTCAAAAAGCGAGCCGTACAGTAAAGCGTTTCTTGCATTATTTGAAAGCCAAGTGCCACCTGTTGCTGATGTTAAGCTTTGAGGCTTATAAAAATAATGTAATTCCACATTATAATCACTGTCTGGTACGGGAGCAACTGTTATAGTTGAATCATTTTCAGAGCTTTGATAACCTGCATCAAAATCCGCATAATATTTTGGCAAGCCACGCAATGTTGCATCTGTAGTATCTTCAATATAATCATTGATAAAAGTAGGATGCTTTTTTTGTAAAAATTTATAATCACCGTTGGAATCTATTACTGCCAAAGAGAATGTCAAAATGTAATCAGAAGGAGCCGAAAGAAATCGGTTTCCTGTTGTTAAATTACCTGTTACGTTTTTTCTAAAGACGTTGAGTTGAACTTCTCTAAGGATTCTGTCTTCAGCACTTATAATAATATCATCAAGAGTGTTTGTGAAGGTTGTTTCGGTAGATTCACAAAAGTTTTGTATTAAAGTTTTAAGTTCTGCTAATGTCATTCTGTTGTTACTGTAATTGTTCCTAGGCTTGATTGTACCTCATATCCATAAAATGAAAAACCAATATCATCAAGGTTTGTAAATACACGACCTAGATTGGCTTCTTTGTCGGTATCTGGTCTTGGCTCATAAAGTGCTACTGGGTCGGCACCAACGTCATTAAGTTCAAGTTGTGGATGTTTTGGTTCATAGCATTCATAACAAACTTTAAAACCTGTCCACTCTTTTTGTAATTCGTGTAAATGATATTTGAAACCGCAACGGTCACATAATCCTTTAGCGTACTTGCCAGCCGCATATGCCATTATGGACTCCTTTGTCTTCTGGTATCAGGACGGATACGGAAGCTATTTCTTGGTTCGTCTTGGTCTGCTGCTCTTTGGAACTCCTCTTCATAGATTGCTTTTAAAAACTGCATTCTTTCTGGAGCTCTTTTTTGTGCTATGTAATATGCTAATCCAGCAGCCAAACAAGGATAAAATCTAAATGGTAATTGCAGCGTATCTCTATTGGAATCAACATCATCCATACGCATTAATCTGTTAACTACCAATTTATCTGTTGAATCGTCTGGTGTTGGATAGACATAAATTTTTGGTGTTATTTGTTTGTCAACGAAATATTGCGATGGCCTAGCTTGTTCTGACTTATTAGGAATATGTAAATATTCAGCACGACCTATACGACTTATTTGTATGTCTGTGTTGGTTGAGTTATTAACTTCTCTAACAACAACGTCTAATACATCAATTACTGCTGTAGGATTGGTACTGTCTAAATCATAGGATGCAGTGCCTGCGACCAAATCTATGGTGGTTTGGCTTACTGTCCATTGGTTAAGACCTCTATTGGCCCATTCAGCTAATAATAAATTTAAAGAACGTCTAGCGGAATCAAGGTCGTAGCCAGTCCTGAGCTCAAGACCACAACGCTCAAATGCTTCTTCTATATAATCAGTTACTTCTAATTCGAAGTTTTTGCTGCCCGATACTGCCATTTATTATTTACGTTTTTTTGCTGAACCGCCTTTCTTAAGCTTCAGCATACCGCCGCCACGTTTTTTGTTGCTTCTCATTTTGCCACGACTTTTCATAATTTGCTCCTATCTGTATTTAGTTTGCTTTCTGCGGCCAGCCATCACAGCACCGCAACCTTTATGATACTTTTTCTTTTCGCCATTTACTATACCACCAGTTTTCATGTAACCCATTTTGTTACGCACTTTCTTTGGTAGCTTGGCTAGACCTTTGTTTTTCTTTGGGACTGGTTTTAAACTCACTTCTTTTTTCCTCCTCTTAATAAATCTTTATCGGCTTTTCTAGCTCCTCCTTTTCCTGTAGCAAAACTTCTTACTCTGCCACAACCCCAAGATTGTGGTGTTTGGCCGGGTCTTGACCCAGATGAATAATATGCACCCATGCCTCGTTTGTACACCTTCATTAATGTTGAAGTTGATTTACCAGAACTCTTGGCATACTTTTTAACACAAGCTGGTGTCTTGGATGCAGAGCCACCTTTTTTGTATTTATCTTTGGCTCTTTCTTTGGCAATCTTATCCATTTCTGCACCAGATAATTTGCCTGCTTTGTATTTAGCAGATATTTTTTTTATTTCTGCTCGTCTTTTTTTTGCTTTAGAAGCTGAAAGACCTGCTGTGTATTTTTTTGGTACACCGCCTGTTTTGGGTACTTTTTTAAATTTTCTAGTCATGGTCCAAATCTATATCAATTGCATCTTGTATTGAATCCATCATTTCTTTAGGAATAGCAATATCTACGTCTTGCAATAAAGCTTGAACGGTTGGGTTCAAGTCTTCAATTTGCATATCTAATACTGCTTCAAATATATCTCGATATTGTTCTCTAGGCAGCCAATTTGTGCCTCTTTGGCTTCTTTTTTTGCAATCAAAACGCCAAGCTTCATCTAATTGTTTTTCTGTATATAAAAGCATATTACCATTTTTTACAAGACCAATATCTTGCTGTGAATTTATCTTTGGCTGTAGCACACTTATGTCTAGCCCTAAATGATTTTCTTCTAGCTGGTTGGTCTTTTTTAATTGTCATATTGGCATCGCCAAAACGTATTAATTTTACTTCATTGCCTTTTTTTGCTAATACAGCAAATTTCTTACCACCTTGTCTGTCTCTTTTTGGTTTGTTGTAACCAGAAAAAGTTTCACCACGATATTTTAATTTACCGCTTGGTGTTCTTTTAACATTTTTTGTTGTTGCCATTAAGAACCATCTCCTGCATTTCGTATTAAAACAATATCTAAAGCAGCAGAAACGGTAACTGTTCCTCCTGCCGAGTCTGCTTGAGCTCTAATTTCTATATCTGTTTTTTCAGTAAATTTTAAAGCATAAGGGTATGGAATTGTGCTATATCCTTCGCTTGATAAAACTCTGTCTTTTACATTAAAAACTCCGCCAAAAGGTCTGGCTACTAAACTTAAAATTGCGAATTTACCTGCCGAAGAAGATGCCGATACATCTTTTTGAGTAATATAACCAGTATAGCCTCTGGGTATGGTATAGGTCATCATTAGAGTTTGATTGTCGCCTATACCTACTGTAGCGTATTTGTTGGTAGGCACTCCACCTGAAGGTGTTGCTTCTGTTCCCACATATAAAACACCAGCATTACCACCGCCAGTCCCAGCAGTATTAACTATAATTCTATTAACTCTAAACCAAGTGCTGCCATTTAATTCAACACCTGTTTGACCATCTAAACTTACAGTTTCTGTTTTTTCATCAAAATTATTATCTAAACCAGATACTGTTACAGTTCTTGCACCAGTACCTGCTGCTGTATCATTAGCAGAAGAGCTAGATATATAAAGAGTTGAAGCTGAACTTAAATATGAATATAAACCACCTTGAAGCCATACGGTTGCTAAAGTGGTATCTACAGCAGAATTAAAACCAAATTTGTGTACGGGTTCGTGATAAGAAATCTGACCCCTTGAGACTTGAAGCTCAAAGGGTTCAGAAGTTCCTACTCGTGAAATCGAGGAGATTTCAGCACGATTAGCCATACTTCTTCACTAATTCAAGAATTACCGTATAAGTATCTCCTGAACTAGCTCCAATAGTAGAAAAGTCTATGTCTCCAGTTTTTCCTGAACCTGCATTATTAGGAATACCCGTAAAGCTAGAATAGTCGTGATAACCATTTGAATCTGGTGATAAACCAATGGCTAAAACATTGGCTGTGGCATCAAATTCAAGCTCTACGCCCATACCTACGCATTGCCACCAAATTCTATTGATGGCAACACTTGAACAAGCTTGTCCTTTAACATCTGCTGCTAAAGCTGAAACGTCAACTTTCTTAACGGCACTTTCTCCTGTTCCATCACTAATATTGGTAAATTTCAAAACAGCAAGTCTTTCACCGTCTTGAATGGTTTGTGATGTTACTACGTCTGCCATTTATCCTCCTATTACTGGTCAGCAAATGCTGGAGCTGTTGCTCCTGTTACGGAACCCCATACATACCAGTTAGTGCTATCTTTAGCTACTACATTAATTACTGCAGAACCGGGAACGTTTACTTGTAATTTACTGTTTGAGTTGCCATCTGAAAAAACTACAGAAGCTGCTCCATCATCGGTATCATTAAAAGCTACGTTACCAATAAAATAATTGGTATCTGAACCTGAGTCTATAATAAAATCAGTTGCATCTGCAGCTAAACCACCATAAACAAATTGAAAGCTTGAACCAGCTACTGGGCTAGGCAATGAATAAGTATTGTCTTGACCACCATCTGGTACGATTAATACACGACCACTGTGAACAGCGTTTGTTAAAGATACATTACCATCGGCTAATGCTACTGGAGCCTCACCATATGTAATAATTTCAGTTACAGCACCAGTTGAGCTGTTTTTACTAACGGATTTAAAACCATTTTCGGACCTTACTGGACCTGAAAAAGTTGAGTTTGCCATATTTGCCTCCTTAATACTGTCGTCTTGGCTTGTCTGCTAGGTCAGTCGACAGAGGGTTGATTAATACCTAGAAATTTAAGTATAACTGAAAAAAAGAGAGGCATAAAGCCTCTCCGCACTATTTGATTTTAATAGCTTTTGGTTTTTTATCTTCTGGAATCACTTTTTCCAAATCAATAATTAGTAAACCATTTTCCAATTTAGCCCCTTTAACTTCAATGTATTCAGCTAAAGTGAACTGCAATCTAAAGTCTCTTTCAGCAATACCACGATGCATATATTCCTTATCGGAAACTTTGCTCTCATGGGAAATGTTTAGAGTGCCTTCGACCAATTCAATATTTATGTCGTCTTTTGACAGGCCTGCTACAGCCAATTCGACATAAATCTTATCGCCATCTTTGCGAATATTATACGGGGGGTAACTAGGTTGAGACTCTTTAGAAAGTCTTTCTAGTCGGTCAAATAGTTTTTCAAAACCTAACACCTGACGTGTTAGTAACGGATTTAAATTATACATAAGTCCTCCTTAAAGCAACTTACAAGTTAGTGTTGACCTCACCTGAGCATCAACAATTTAATTATAGGGATTTTTTAATAAAAAAAAAGGGAGACCGAAGTCTCCCTCAAAACAAACAAAAGATGTTTTATGCTGCACCCGGAGAACCGAATACACATCTTGGGTCAGAAACCCCAAATGAATATCTTTCTCTAGCTTTAAATCTAACGTTTCCAGTATCGAAATCGCCTTCCATTGAAGTTTGGAGAGGTGTTCTTTCGAAGTATTTGAAACCGTTTGGTGCATCAGTCTTAATGAAGAAAGCATCAGGGTCTGTTAGGAAGTGGTTAATTACATAACCATCAGGTAACATTCCTGAACTTCTGATAGCGTTAATATCGTTATCAGATGTGCTAACTCTTAATTCTGATTTCATCAATCTTTCAGCAACAAACTGAAGTTCTGGTGGAACAATCAATTTGCTACCTTGGATAGCTAATACCAAACCTCTTTCATCTTCATACTGAGAAATATCAATTAAAGCGTTTTCTAAAGATGTTTCATTTAAATCAGCAGGTGTTGAAGGTTCATTTCTAAAAGAACCGCCAAATGCTAATGGGTGGTCTGTAGCACAAAGCTCTTTTCCATCACCATAAGTAACACTTGAACTAAACGCATTGTTTAGTACAGATGCTGACTTAATTTGTTTTGTATGAGCCATAGACCTTGCTAATGCTTTGGTGTATCTAGCACCTAATCTATCATACAAGTTATCTTCAACAGCTTCTTCAGTTAAAGCAAACGCTAAAGCTATGGTTTCGTGGTTGTATCTTGATGTATATGCTTCTGCAGCATTATCAAATGATACCCCAGCACCCTCTGATTTCACAGGGGCATTACCAAAGCCTGTTAACATTACTTCTTCTTCAAAAGCTCTATCGGATGACTCTTGCTCATAGATTTCTTCGTGTTCTTTTTCGTACCTGTTGTACTCAAGACCGAAGAGAGCATTCAAACCGGGTTCTAGCTCTTTTACTAATTGACTTCTTGAAATAGCCATTTAATTATCCTCCTTATACGCCGGCAGAGCCGTCATTGTAGAATGATTGGTTTAGAGAAACAATCACCTTAGTGTTTACTGCACCTTTTTCATTTTCTGGGTCTTGTGAAAATCTTACGACTTTAAACTGACCAAGAGCTGATGTACCAGCAGAATCAACTTCTGCTTTGGAAATACCTATTGAGGTATCACCTGAGGTATAAGCAATAACAACCGTATTACCAACATTGGTTTGACCCAATGCTGATGATGATTGAACTTCATACAAAGCACTTTTGTCATCTATGACAGAAGCCACAATGTCACTCGCCACGTTGGACGATGACTTTAATTTCGAATAAGTGGGTTTTCCTGAGACGGCATCTGTAAAGAAACATCCGTTGAAAATACCTAAAACTTTGTCGCTTGAGGCAGTTGCAACGTCAATTTTTCCAGAGCTTAACATCTTAACAGGGTCGCCCATAAATATATTATTACTATTGTCAGATGCTACAGCATATTCGGATTGACCGTGATTCTGTACGCCTGACCCTAGTGACCCAACAAGTCTAAAACCTGATGGATTATCTGAGTTTGCCATTTAAGTCTCCTATAAATCAAACAATTAATCTTTAGATGGTCTACCACCGAAGGAAACTCTCGATTGCCTTTCGGGTTTCGAGATTGGCATACTTGGATGTGCTTCTTTCATTAGATTATTGTCAACCGCTTCCATCTGTAATTCAGTTTTATTCTGATAATACTTATTTCTTTGGCTGATTAAATCTTCATCTATTTTACAAAGCATTAATCCACCGACACCAATGTATCCTGAGTGTTTTCCATCCTCCATTATCGGCATCTCAAAATTTGGAACTTCTTCTGGTCGCACAAGCTCCCAGCCTTCCCTAAATTTCATTGAGACGTTTTTCCTATCTTCATTGCCTAGATATTCAGCTCTTATCCATCTGTACTTAATGCCATCTGGAGGAGTTGGTGTATCCAACGATGATGCAGGAGCCCAAACTTTTTTCCTAGCTTTGGTATCTCTAGTTTCCGCAGAACGTGGTGTTCTGTTGCTGACGAATCTTCCATTGTTATCTCTTTCAGCCATTTTTTTACCTCTTAACAAATTTTGCGTACTCTTCAAGCGGTACGTTTAACTTTTTTGCCATTGCTACCTCGGAAGGTGACAATCGCACTTCTTTACCTTTAGCCCCAGTTGAAATTCTACTAGCACCTGCAACAGTCTGGGATGCCCGTTGCTTAGTGAACTTTTGAGGGAAATTTTCTTTCAACCTCTTGTCTATTTCAGTGTAATATTCATCGGATTTTGGGTCAAATCCTTCATTCACCAAATCTTCATGTATGGCTTTGGCTCCGTTGGTCATTACTCTGTCTTCACCAAACCATTTGTTCTTCTCAGCCCATTGTAAAGCCTTTTCATCAGGCTGTACAGTTCTTGGCTGTTGGTAGTTTTGTGGAATTGGTTGATTGCTTGGTGCTGCAGCTGGTGCTGCGGCTGCTGATTCGGCTTGTTGTTTAGCCAATCTTAACCTTTCTTTTTCAATAGACAGTTGTGAAATTAAACTTTGAGCCTCAACCATTTTATCAACATCGCCTGATTCATGGGCTGACTTATACAAAGTCTTAGCATCGTTAAATTGCGATGTAATTCTAGCTTCGTATTCTTTTTGATAGCCTGTATCTAAACTGTTGTATTTATTTTTAAGGTCATCGTTTTCTTTCTTAAGTTGTTGGGCGTAGTTATAAGCAGATACTCTTGCTCTTTCTTCTTCACGCCATTTCCTTGTCAATTCATTTATTCTTTTTTGAACGCCTGAATCGTGTTTCTGTAATCGGTCTTCATCAGAATCATCGCTAGAATCATCTGCTTCTAATTGCTCTTCTTGTTGCTCTTCAACTTGTTCTTCTTCAACAACAACAGCTTTTGCTTCTTCACTCATTTTTTCTCCTATAAAGTTTTAATGTCGTCTGGATGTCCGATGGTTCCAATAACATCGTCATCATTAATTATTCTGCATTCGGCATCGTCTTCAAGCCTAAATCTTAGTCCGGAATATCGACCAAATATAATCCAGTCGCCTTCCTTACACCAAGGTTTATCAAACTTGTCGTCTTTATATGCAAGAGGTCCAACTTTCAAGACATATCCTGTCACAGTTGCTGCACCTTCTCTATCTATGGTTTCCTTTACCAATTGAATGCCACCTTCGGTCTGGCCTTTGCCACGATAAGGCAATATTAATAGCCGCCATCCAGATGGATTTGGTAAACGTTCTATAAGGGATTTATCGAGTTTGCTCGGGTCTAATACTAAATCACTAGAATCGACATAAGCATCGTCAATTTTCGAAGTCGTCTTCGTATCGCTCATCATTTCTCCTAAGCAGGTCTTTTATAAAGCGTTCTATAGAAGAAAGACCTGTATTTTCTCCTACTAAGAACTGATAATGAGCCATATCTTTAATGCCTCCCGACATTAGGGTTTCAGAGATGCTTGTTCTTGCTTCTCTAATCTCTTTCAAAACTTTCTTTGCGATGTATAAACCATCCATTACAGGCAATCATATATGATGATTTAAAGTAATGTCAAGTTTGCTTAAATTATTTATCTTTTAAAGAATTGTCCTAAGCCCGCAGCTGCTCCTTGTAAGCCAGATAAAGTTGGAAACTGTTGGTTTAGTTGGGCTCTGATTTGAGCTTTAAGTATTTCCTCTTGCTCGGGAGTTAATTGCACATCGTACAATGGTTCTTGAGGGGCAGGTGCCGTGGCAGGAGTGGCTCCCATTGGCCCCATAGCTCCGCCCATTGGACCCATGTCTCCCGGTCCTTTTGGTTCTGTAGGGCCCGGTTGTGCTGGCATAGGTGGCATTATTGATGTATCAAATGGGTCTGGCAATTGTTTTTCAGGAGGCCCATAAGGTGGATATGTTGGTGATGGTGTTGGTTCTGGTATAGGTGGCAACGGCGGCAGTGTAGGTGCCGGTGTAGGTTCTGGTGGCAAAGTTGGTTCTGGTGTTGGTTCTGGTGTTGGCTCCGGGGTTGGCTCTGGAGTTGGCGGTGGTGGTGGTGGCATTGGAGGAAGTTTGTTGTGTGAAACAACGCCATCAACTAAATAAGTATGAGTAGAGTTTGTAGTAAAGTTATAAACTTTTAACAAATCTTCTGAT
>Ga0255768_10003066_pt1 | contig 16691 bp, 19 predicted proteins | sample 071ome_33_FD_179983 | JGI IMG/M metagenome (GOLD analysis project Ga0255768, IMG submission 179983) | Coastal salt marsh microbial communities from the Groves Creek Marsh, Skidaway Island, Georgia - 071412AT metaG (version 2) | ecosystem: Environmental > Aquatic > Marine > Intertidal zone >...
TTCCACTTCCAGATGGTTCCATGGCAACGGACACACGTTCGTTTTTATATACTTGTCCACCATTCCAGAGCCTTTTTGTTTCTTGCTAGTATTTTTTTAATGTCTGTTCCCCTTATCCTGTCCAATCTTTCGATTTCCGCTTTTCCTTCTTTTTGCCCTTTACGATAAGTGTGATCGTCATAGACCAATTCGTTATTCCTTTTTTGTCTCTGCATTTCATCCAACTGATTGAAAAAATTCCTTAGGTTTTTATTTTTGTATTTTATGGTTTTGTCCCTGGCGTCATCTATTATCTCGTTCATTATATCGTATGGCATGAACAGTGGCGCCATGGCATTGTCATGCGAGAAATTGAACACCTGTTTTGTCAACAACTCTATATTCAACTCGTTGCTCAGATGTACCATGTTTTCTAGGTCGAACAATCCAGGCAATGTGATGGTCAGATCCAACTGCATACGTTTGTAATCGTGGTTCTTGTCACAGAACTTCAAACCATACTTCATGTTTGACAACCATTCATCGTATTTTAAGCCTGTCCTGATGTATTCACCTACCTCGCCGGTGCCATCTATGCTGGCACATATCTGGAATTTAGGGAAATACTGAAGTATGTCGTCGAACAGGTTCTTTCCATAAAAGTCGATCCTGCTCATGTTTGAGTTGTACCTGGCCAGGACTCTGTCCGCATATCCCAATTCCTTGATCCTCTCCATCGCCGTCCAGTGTATCTTCCACATCAAAGGTTCTCCACCACACCAGTAAAGTTCAGTAATCCGCCTGTCTTCTACTGCTTCTGTGAATTCCTTCACTATTTGTTGATCATGGAATTTTTCTAACTGTTCCTTTATGTCCTTCCTGCCCCATATCCTGTAGTGTTCATAATCGCCCTTGCCGTGTTTCTTGTTCTCCGCCTCCCATGTGCTTGACAACATGTCACCACACATCCTACAACTGAAGTTACACAGGTTTGAGAAACGATAGTCAAAGCTCTCTGTCTTCATTGTCGTGGCGCCTGTTTCGTCTGTGCTATCGAACGCCTGCTGTATCTTGTTCTTGTACAACCAGTTGAAGTGTTGCCTGTATACCTGTTCATTGAGGAGTTTATGATTACACACGGCGCACTGCGGTATCTCTTCTCCCGCCAACAGTTTCAACCTAACGCTCTTCATGTAATCCGAGTTCCAGTGCTCTTCCAACGTCGAGAGATTTAACTTATCGTTGTGACCTTTTGGATCTATCGTGTCTATGTATTGTTTGAAGTTCTCCGCCGATTCCCTGGAACTACAACATAACCTACGTTCCATCTGCGGACTGAGATAAGTGTGTGTCCATGGAGCCATACAGAATGTCTTGTTTCCCTCCGATGGTTTAACCCTCTTCATACAACTCCTTTAACTCTGGAAATACTTGTAGTATGTTTTCATTTCTGATACCGTCCATTTTTTCCATAGTGTCTTTAAATTGTTTGATGTCCTTGCTATTGTTCCTTCTCATCATGTAATCCAATCCGGATTCATATCCTTTCGTGGCTCGCGTGAGATGATCCAAGGGTCTCAACCATTCTAAATGTTTTTCGAATTTCTCTTTGACTTTTTCCTTGTAAGATTCCGGCAGTAGGTCGATCCTCTGGGCATATGGAAACTGTAACAAATTGAAGTTGAAGTCTTGAGGTTTCAAAAGTCCTTGATCCACCCAACTCCTATGGAAATCGGTTATGTGTAGTGCATTGATAAGTCCCACAGTGCTTGAAATGTAGAAATCCACCTGTGGGCACACCTCTAACATACGTCGCCTGTTTGCCACAACCTCTTCCCATACAGTTCCTTTCCGCATGTATTCACCGCGTTCTCCCTCGGCATCAAGACTGGCACCTATCGAAACCGAATCAAACTTGTTCCAGAGTTCCAGCACGTCAATATCTTTAAACTTGGTCTTTGTGAAATTGGTGTTGTATATCAATCTCACATGATACATCTTCCTTTTATCCAATTCTTTCAAGATCCTGTAATGTTCTTCCATTATTATTGGCTCACCGCCTGCGAAATAGAACTGTTCCACGTGTTCAAACTGTTCCAACATCTGCGTCCATATGTCATCACTACTACGACCCACACGCATTATCTTGGCATGATCGGGCGCGGCACCTGTGAGTTTTTTGTGATCTTCGTACCAATTCGAACTAAACCATGTGCCACAACTCCTGCAGGCTAGGTTACAAAGGTTGCTGAATCTTATATCCCAGTACTTTATCACAAAGTCGGCTGTGCCATCTGGCTTTGTTGAATCAATCATTCCTATGTTGTGTCCAAAATGTTTGTTGGAACTTAATCTTAAACTGAAGAACCCTGACTTCTCCTGATCATAACACTTGGTACAGTGTTTGCTGGGTTTGTTGGCCAGCATGTTGTTCCTTATGCCTCGCATTTCTTCATTGTTGAAAACTTCGGCCATACTATCTTTGTTGAGGTCCCCCACGGGATATTTGTCCAATGCGAAACAGCAAGGATAAGCCCTGCCATCTGGAAATGCATGTAGGTGTAACCATGGCATCATGCAAAAGGTGTCACTGTTGATAAGCAATTCCTTCTGTCGATCAGTCATGTCCTTGATCTTTAACTTCTCGGGCTCCTTGGCCCCATAATCATATGCCACTATACCATTCTCCTATTATTGGAAAAGTCTTTTCGAAATCTTTACCCCTGCGTTTGTCGTACTGACTGTAGAATGCTTTGAAATCTCGCTGTAATTTGTCTTGTGTGGCCGCACCCGCATGTGGTGTTTTAACCACATCCAAATAATCTATCAGTCTCTGTGTGTGATTGATTTCCATGCCCTCTAACCATTTCTCATTATTAGTTAAGAACCTTTCAATGTCGCCCTTAAATTTATTTCTCAGATCATCTGGCAACACCAGTGGTGATTGGAAACTCGGAAACCTTAGGATGTTGAGTGTGAAGTTTATACTGCTTCCATAAACCTTTGCCGCGTTCTTGAACCATACCACACGTTCTAGGAATTCCGGCAGTGATTCCAAACACAGGGCATTTATGGTACACATGTTATGGATCTCAGATGGCACCTTGTCCACCATCATGTGTAGCACATTCGAGAACCAGTCAGAGTAAACCATTCCGTCCCTTATGTATTCGGCTTGTTTGAATGTGGCCTCGTTTGATGTGTAGAGATGGAAGTTTTTGAACCCTTTCAGTTTGGTCTTGAATCTATCTATTATGCTCTGCTTGGCACCTAGGTTTGAGTTTATGGCGATACGCATATTGGGATTCATCTTGTCACCTTGAGTCTCTATCCAGTCCAGCAATCTCCATAGATTTGGGCTCATCATGGGCTCTCCACCTGTTATCCTCAACTCGTCTAGGCTCTTGTGTAGATCGGTCTCCCACCATTTATAGAACGCCTCCACGTAGGGATTGGTCTCGTCCTTCTTGTAGGGTTCGGCAGAATCATGTGCGTGTGTGAAGTGATTTCGCCCATCTGTGGTCATGTCCGTGTAGGCACCCTTCTGTTTGACATCATTGGCCCATGTGGAACTGAAGGCCGGATTACAATAAGAGCATCCAAAATTACAGGTCCTATCAAACGCTATCTCCAGTGTCTTTAAATTTACGTTTTTATTTGGATCTAATTCAAAAGCATGATCTAAATCTTTATTGCTGTAAATCTTAGACTTATATACCCTATCACTGATGGCATCTCTGCCCATATCCTCGATCTTCCAGCAGTACTCACAGCCTGTGGGTCTCTCGCCCGACTGCATCTGCCTGCGCTGTTCCTTCTTCTCTCGGGTGTTGTGTATGGCGCTGGGATTGGTCTTTATCTCCTCAAGATCGATCTTGTGAGGCAGTGGATGGTGGCAACTCGTGGTCATCCCCGAGCCCAACCATATCGTGGCGTTGTACCACTTGGCCCCACAGAAACTAGCACTCTTTGTGTCTAATATTTGTTTTTTATATTCTATATCCTTCATTCTAAATTGTCCTCATCGTGAAACACAGAAGTCTTCTTCCAGGCTTTTAATTTTTCGTATTCATTTTCAGGACATAAGATATCACTCTTGTACATGATATCTTTGACCCAATGATAGTGTGCTAATGGTAGCGGATGAAGATCGTATGGCTTATTGTATTGATCTTTGTGCTCACCCGTGGTAAAGTCATCAAGACCTCCATACTGTTTGTAGAAAATAAATTGGTCCCAATCTATTTTGTCGTAAAGAGCTCTTTGTCCGTTTGACATTTTGTCTTTATCGTGCATCAAAATGTGTCCACGATAACACATCATTTTGTATTCTATGTTGTGTTTCTCTAGATACATCTGTGTGAAAAGAATTTTTTCTAAAATACGTACATCGTTTTGTCTCTCATTCTGAAACCAACGCACATAATATTCATGTTTATCACTGTAATAGTGTCCACCATAAAAATTATTCCATTGAAAATCATCGTTCCACCTAGAATATGTGACCATCTCGTCTTTTTTGAGTTCAGAATCTACCGTGTCGTGTACTATTTCGTACCTGTTCACTCCAGACCACATGATATAAACTTTTTTAATGTCCTTCCATTTATTAACAGCATTGTACACAGATCTCATGATTGTTTCATTAGAACTACCAGAGTCACCTACATTCCTGATATGGGCATCTTGTTCAAACCAACTCACGAATGTTGGCCAGCATGGCCATTTATATTTTGTAAAACTGCAACCTGCTGTGATGATCTTGTTAGGCATTCTTACACTCCTCCCAGAATTCCGCCATCTCAGGGAAAGTGTTGAGAAACCTGGTCAGGCGCCTGCGATCGTGCTCGTTGAAGAAGGCGTAAAAGTTCCGTTTGTGCTGTGCGCTCGCGTCTGCGTTTTCGCGCCAGTAAGCGAGATTCCTCTGCATCTTCTGGATCTCGAAGTCCTTGAATATGTGTAACCCGTTCGACTCGCCGGAGTTCTGCTCCATGTATCGGATGTTGTCCTCGTGTATGCTCTGGTATGACTCCGGCAGTAGTGTGATCTGTTGCCACGTGGGCTGACGCAGTAAAGGAACGTCGAACCAAACACGTTGGTAGGTCTTCGAATAACGCTTACGTAGGTCCAATATCTTCTCCAGTAATCGGTCCATGCTTGTGATACTCAAGTTGTTGTAGGTGCATATGAAAGTAATACTGTTACGTTTGGGTATCCTATCTAGGAACTCCTCCACATTGTCCATCATGTAGTTGAAATCCAGTCCATGCCTTATGTATTCGGCACGTTTGCCAAACGCATCCACGCTCACAAACTGCATCATGTGTTCCACCTTCTCCTCCATGCAGATGTTCTGTGCCATGTTGAAATACTTGGTCTTCAACTTCTTGTCGGCCGGACACATGTTGGATGTGACGTTGAGGTGTAGGTCCTGTTTGGGATGGTCCATTATGTACTGTAGCACTCGGTAGGTGTTGTGATCCATCATGGGCTCCCCTCCGGTCATCCGGAAGTGCTTGAGGTTCTTGTAAAGCTCAGGCCACCAACGCCAGAAGGCATCAACGTATGGGTTTTCCTCCCTGTTGGGTATGGGACTCCTGCGACCCTGGAAGTGCTCGGGTGCGTTGTGTGGTGGGGTGGTAGGGTATTCCCCGTAACGTTCTGTCTCTTGTGCCCAGGTTGTGGAGAACTGCGGCGAACAGTAACTACACTTGAAGTTACAAGCGTGGTTGAAGTTTACCTCCACGTACCTGGGCATCCATGTCTCTGACAATGGATTCTGTAATATCGTCTCGAAGTCCTGCATGGCCCATGGCTCTCCGGAACGATAGTGCCTGTCTGACATCTCTCCGGTCTTCTCTATATTCCAACAGTATGAACATCCTTGTGGTTTTTCTCCACGCAACATCTGTTGCCTCTGAGTCAGTTTCTCTTTGGTGTTGTGAAGTGCGGCGGGATTGTCTTTCAGTTTCGTCGCGTCAATCTCGTGAAGAGGTGGATGATAGCAACTGTTCGTTAGACCTGTGGGTAGATGTAGACTGACCTGATTCCATTTGGCCAAGCACATGGTCGGCGATACTCCTTCCAGTTTCTCCCTGGCCCTCAGCGCGTCTCTTTTATAATCACTAGTACTCACGATCTTGAACTCCCTTGTTGATGTGTTGTGGCATCACGAAACGATAGAACCTGCTATCGGCCTCATCGTAGTCCGCTATGGGCATGTCCAACTGCTGTCGCAGGCTGTTGCCCCACATTTCTAACTCACGGTCAACGTTGGCTGGTTGTACGGTGCTGTGGAAGTAGTCGGCCATACCTTCCAGATCACTGACGTCGAACTCGTAGTTGTCATGATCCACCACGGTGTAGAAACTGCCCATCCTGGCCCCCAGCATGGCGAACTTGCCGTTCTCTACATCGGCACCTATGGTACACCAAGTCGTGAGTATCCTTAGATTGGTTGGCCAAATGTTTTTGAATTCGAGTGGAGGTATCGGCACCCCTTTATTGGTACACATCTTGACACCTTCCCTGAAACCCGCTATGAAGGCCTGTTGTGGTGTTGTGTTTATTATGGTCTGCGAATAGCAGTTGTGTAGATTCTCATGTGGAACTCCCCAGCAGAAGTCCATCCTGTTCTCTTCTGTCTCTGCGTTCTCGTGTGTCTTCATCGTCAGGCAGGTCTGCCTGTCCCAACCCACTAGTCCACCGTTGCCGTACACCAGTCCGTTGATGTTGTTCTTGGCCCTCCACCTGTGTACAGCCTTCCTGTTGGTCTTTGTCCAGTCCAGGGTCTGTAAAAGGAAACTTTCGTCAATGACGTTGTCTCCATCCACGCTGATGAAGAAATCGGTCTCCGCCAGTTCCGCCGCGGCCTTGTGTGCGGAATCGAATCCCACGACGCCGTCCACACGCTTGGCCCATGGCACCTTGTTCTTTAGGTCAGCCCAATTCTCTTCCTTGTTGGGCTCCTTGAAAGAGATGTACACGAAGTCCAGGTCGCTTACTCTGACTCTATCAGCCATGTCTCTCCTCCCTCTTTTATTCCGTTGGGCCAGTGTATGTCGTTGTCATCGAAACTGTATCCTTCGTCCGCCTTCACAAGGACACTGAATTGTGTCTTGGGCTTTGGTGGCGGTCTCAGTTCGAACTTGGTGGGCGACACCCAGTGATACGCTTGTTCTCCCTTGCTTAAAATCTCCTTCTTCTGATCAAGGCTGACCGTGACCTGCCTTCCCTCTATACAGACCGTGTGCTGTTTCTCGACCCTCTGTGGTCCGGATCGCAGTGCCTTAAGAAGTTCTGACATAGATCTCCTTGTCATGATAGTGCCATGGCCTGCTGATCCTTCTCTCGCCGAGGTAGATCGCATCGCCGTTCTGGTTGGGATAGAGGTAGTTGTTGTGATCACCCACCCTGTCGAGACGGTTGACGGCGGGCTTATGGTGTAGGAACTTGAACCACTCGTAGTCGATCAGGTGCGTGTTGGTGGGATCCATCAGCCTGTAGGCCAGTGCGAACACCACGTCGGTGCTGGGGTATTCGTCATGGCAGTTTATCAGCATAGTTGTCTTGACCTCCTGCCAGTTCATCGTTATGTGCCTGGCCGTGTCAAAAAATTTTTGTGCGGTTTTGCTCTTCCTGAAGTACATCAGTCCGTTGTATATGTTAGGCAGGCAATTCCTAACGAACAATGCCCTGTAGGGAGTGTGCTTGACTATTTCATCCTTGTAGTTCCTACAGTCAACACTGAAAACCATGTCGTGTTGCCACAGGTGATACCACCACCAGTCCGTGTTCGTAGTCCATAGCATGTCGGCCTCTAACTTGATCGTGTGGGTGAACGGGCTCATATGGAAAGCCTTGTGTTCGTTGGCCCATTTGATCTCATGATCTATGCTGTCATCCTGGTTCAATACTTTGACCACGTCCACCGCAGGGTGTTGGAACTTGCTTTTTTCATCCGTGATTACGCAAACGGAATTGTCTTTGTTCCAACGCTTGATGCTCTGCGCGAGTTTTATGCTCAACCCAACATAGTCCGTATTGCTGTTGTTCTGTGCGAACCATAGGAAACCTTTAGACATCCGCTAACTCCTTGTTCAGCACGTGTACGTCCTGGTGTTCCGTGTAGTTGATCTGATCGCTGTACTGCCATGCGATGCCGGTGTCGGTCATTTCTATGACTTTACATCCAGGCGGCAAGGTGGCTATGCTCAAGGGCATGGTATCGTATGTGGCAAATCCGTTGGCCTGTTGTAGTGCTATCGCAAAGGCGTAATCGTTCCTGTAGTTCTTGGCACGTATCCTGTACATCTCGTTGAAGTGGTGATAATATTGCTTGATGTACTTCACCATGTCGAACACACGTCGAGCTTCTGGTCCTTTACGGAACACAAACACGGTGGCCCATACCATGTCTATCATGCTCCACTTCCTCATGTCAAAACTGCCCACGTCGGTGAGGTCATGTGCGTCTTTGGAAACAAGGAAGGCATAATCGGTGTCCAGGAACTGTCTGAGGTTGTCCGTGAATGGGAAGTAATCTATGTCCATGACCAGTGTGACGTCATAGGGAGACAGTTCATAGGCCATGTGCCGGTCAACGTTGCGCCATTCCTGGCCGTTCTTGGTGTTGCCCAGTTCGGGTTCGATGAATTTGTAGTTGATGAATCCCAAAGGTTTTAATTTTTTATATGTGTCAAAGTTGGTTACAACCGTGATTTCCAGTTTGAGATTTTTTTTGATCAGTGGCACGCACCGTTCCAGTATTCTGTGATAGTCCACTTCTGCCGTGTTGAAACAGAACAACAATACACCTTTAGTCACTAGTCACCTCGCTTTCCAAATGTTTTTGACATTCGGTGATACGAACTGATTGCTTCTTGATTCCTCGCTATCAATAGATCCAGGAATTCCGTTGGATCAATTATTTCTACTGGATTGTCATTCGTGTCCAACACGAAAAATTTTTCCATATTTTCCTTCAGTGTCCTGACCAGACAGATGGTTTCAGCATCCGCACGGAATATGTGTTCGTTGTAGACCACGACCAATCGTGAGTGTGCCTTCTCTAGAGCGTTGCGTTTGGCAACCGCTATGTTGTAGGATAAGTCTGATTGTTTTTTTAGTTCGCCGATGTCCATGCCACAATTATATGATAATTATGGCAGGAAATCAACCTGGTAAAATTATTACGATGTTGTGTTTGTGCCAGATCCAGTAGAACTTGGCGCCAGTCCTGTTCCAAGACCCTCTGAAGTGTTGGGATCCAGTGTGAACAGCGTGGTCACCATCCTTGGTGTATCGTTCACCGCCGCCGGAACACCTGATGTGTTGGGTGACGTGTACTGTGTGTCATCCGCTGGGTCAGTGGCCACCACTGTAACTGTCATTGTCACCGCTGTGCCAACCGCCGCGTCCAACTTGGCCTTGATCTCCACCGCGTTTGAGGTGTAGTTGGAATTGTCTGAAGTCAATTTAATTAAAGTTGTGTCACTTGTTCCTAGGTCATGGAAACCGTTAGCAAGACCGTCTGTTGTCAATGTCTCGCCTGATCCCGATCTGGTAGTGGCATGTGCCCCTATGTCTAGGTTACCGATCGCTGAACCTAGGTCTATGAATGCTTGGTCCTTTGGATTGGTCGAACCCTGTGTGGTTCCAACTGTGATCCTGACCTTGCCGCCCGCGTTGAAGAAGTGTCTCATGGTGTCCGCGTCAGCGAATGTGATGGTCACGTCCTGAGTGGCTGATGTGTCCCAACCCTCTGATGCTGTTGTGATGGTCTGTAGTGCTGATGATGTGGTCAGTGCAGTTGCGTTTGGTGATCCCGCCGCTACCGAAGCCGCCAGTGTGGCTAGATCCGCTTCTACCGCCGCCTTGATGGCAATGGTGTCTCCCGCTGACACCTGTGTCCTCGAAGTCAGCGTGTCGTTGGTGTGATTGGCGATGTTGTCCATCGCTGTGAATAATGCGTTCCACTGTGACGCCGTGATTTCTCCAGCGTTCGCTGTCACAGTTGGTATAGTGCTTTGACCAAGACCATATACTCCTGATCCTGTGCCTGCGAAATGATTGTATCCGTATGGTGAACTTGAACTGTTCACGAAAGTGTTGTATGTTGACGCTTCTATTGTGTCACCTGCTTGGTATGCCATTTTTGTCTACTCCTTAGTATCCTTATAATTTGTTAAATTATTTTACTCCAATAACACACTCAGCGAGTTGTGTTTCTTCGTTATATTTAGTTTTAATAAGCCTTCCCAGCACATTAAAATGGTTGCATTCGTCTAAATTAGCGACTCTTGCCTCACCTTTGCCTGCTGATACTACACGATCTCCCGCTCTTCCGCGACCTTTTAATTTGACCATGACCCTACCTTTCAGTGCTATCATAGGATGTGTTTCATTATTACCAGCCTGGGCATTCATCAAGAATGCCGGGGATTCTGACACAACACCGAACACAGCATCATCCAGTTCCTTCTGGCATTTGGTAATTTCAGCGTGTCCGCCCAGTATCACCACATCTCCCACTGCTAACTCACAGTCGGCCTCGTACCTCTCGGCCAAGTCGGCGTATTGAGCAGAAGTTGATACAGCGTGTACCACGTTGGCCCTGATGTCCACCAGTGTGGCCGCGCCCAGTTCAGTGTCCGCTCCAGACTTGAATGCTGTCCAGGCTCCGCCCGCATTGCCGTATATGGTCGTACCGTCGTCCGCGAAAGTCTCGTCCCAAACCCAGAAAAGATCCTGTTCCGTGGCACTGGAAGTCTCGCCCCTGTTGACCTTCAGTCCCGAGTAATTGGGCATTCCCGCCGCGCTCGAGACGTTCCTGTTCAATTCTATTATGTTGTCCTCAACAGTCAGCGTTGAAGTGTTGCTGGTAACTGTGTCTCCGTCAATGGTTAGGTTTCCTGTGACCCTGAAGTCTCCAGACACATCGATGTTTCCAGTTGATCCTGTCATGGTCATCACGGTCTTTGTGACCCCGCCGTCGTTGACCTTGAAACTGATGTCCCCGTCTTCCGTGACGTTGGCTATGGAGAAGTTGTCGCCCGACATGGTCATCTCTATGTCGTTGCTGGCTCCGATCCTCAATCCATTGTCATTCTGTATCTCCAGGTGTCCTGTCGTGGAATCATTCTGATCCGATCTCAGGAAGTTGGCCACCGCTACGCCACCCAGTGCGTCCGAGTCCGTGGCTGTGCCCCTGAACTTGGCGTTTGAAACGGTTGATGAAAGTTGTATTCCCTGTGCCACCGTTGAGAAACCGGCCGCTATCAAGGCCGCCCCGTTGGTCTCAGATGAGCTGGGCGTGAATGCTAGGTTCGATATCACTCCAACCACTGTGTCCTGTGTGACTAATTTTAAAATAGATCTAAAAACACCACCGTTGTCTTGTACAGTCTCCGTGACCACCTGTGTCACCCCCGAACCCGCTATCGACGTTGGACCTATCAAGGTCCATGCTGATCCTGTGTAAACATAGAGTTGGTTGTTGGCAGTGTCGAACCAGAGATCTCCCTGTACAGCGTTTGTTGGTGAAGTTGTGGAGTTTGTAGTTGATCCCACTGGTTTCCATTTGGCTCCTGTGTACACGTTGATCTGCTTGTTGGTCTGATCGAACCACAACTGTCCTTGTATCTTATTGACGGGTGCTGTGGTGTTGTTGAAATTTTCTAGTACCTTGACGAAGTTCTCATTCAGTCGTTCACCGAAGCCAGCGTAGCCCTTACCAAATAAAGTGAGGTCCGTGGTGGCGGTGTCGATGGTGCCATCTGGCAAAGTCACCAATAGAGTACCGAATGTGTTGTTAATTTTATACGCCATGTACGGATATTTATGCTGGAATCAAAGGCTTTGTGTACCTGCTAAACGGAGTGTAATACCCCTCCAATCTGTTGTTGTAATGGGGGTCTCGCTTCATCAGATGCAGGGTCAAACCAATTTTATAATTGCAACCGTGCTTACGGTAATCGGCGGGTGCGTGGAGCACACTAGCATCATGTATGATGGCGCACTTGGGTCTCCAGGGCAGTATCTTCTCTATGCTCAGCCCCTCGTAGATGCTCATGGGTATGTGTGCGGGCATGATGTCCTTCAGAATCTGTTGATCCCTCTCGTTGTGTTCCAGGTTCTCCACACCGTACTCATCATAGCTCTGGTGACGGATCACATTGGCGTAGTTGGCGAAACTGCCTATCTGCCTGCCCCTCATGAAGTGTGTGGCCCTGCCACGATAACGCTGGTTGAATGTCACGTACTCTGATGCTGAAATCCTGTCCAACTCCACCGGTATTATGATGTCCTTGTAGGGACGGTATCCAGTGAGGTGCGTGACGGCATCGGTGTGTAGCCCATAGGGTTTGACTGACTTGAAGAACTGGTCGCCCACGCTGATGGGATCGTCCTGTGCGATGTCACTGTAAAACACCACATCGTCACCGAAGTGCTCATAGATCTTTGGCCTCACGATTTCATCGATGTCTGGTATTGCCATTGGATAGGTTATGTGTAAAACGTGATCATTTATGTTCAATCCTATCCTATCAAAGTTATCTTTAAAAAATGCTGACAGCAGATCGCGTTCAACCTCATTTATGAACTCGTCCACTATGTAACTTTCGTCATTTTGGTCCTCGAACATGGTGGTGTTTGGATCATGAATAACATCCATGTTCACAAGTTCTTCCTGCGAGAACGGCCTATCTGTTTTGTATTTCATTTGGTATTCTCTCAATGATCTCTTGCCATGGATGACGTATGCAGAACTTCAACATGAGCCTATCATGGGGCACTGGTTCCACCCAGTGCTTCAGTTTGCCGTTTTCCAACAACACGCATTCGTATGGGACCTGTTGATCTTCAACCACCATCACCGGAGTCTGGTCTAACAGGTTTATTTGTATGCTGGTCATGTCATCCTCATCAACATGCGGAGGCACATTATTGTTCGCAAACAAGTAAGCAAAACGGGGATAGGTGTTCATGCCCCATATGCCAAGATCCTGCTCCACTTCCTTCGTTAGATGTCTCATGTCTGAATCGTCTGACAGATACACCTTCCACCACGACAACTTTGGTTTGAACTTCTTCCATTGATACCATTCACCACGTTGGTGGATGTCGTAGAATATTTTCCTGTATTTCTCTTTGTCTATTCTGTAATCAAGATGGATCAAATTCATAGGCATGAGCTCCTTTGAAAAAAGTTAGGCATTTGTAAAATTCGATGCAGTCCTCTATGTCCTCCTCGAACGATATGTTTAAGTTTATACGTTTTTTGTCGTTGTTGAACACCGCATGCTTGGTTTGGGTGTTGAGGAACATGGGACTAGTGGTCTCACCTTGTTGGAACCTGCAGGGTGCGTAGTTTTCCGTCAATGGATATATCAGGGCAGTGTTGCGTTTGCCACCGTCCGTGTGCCAATCCTGCACGGCGTTGGGACGGATCATCACCAGATAACAGTTCCTGCCATGGAACGTCTTCTTGAGATCGTAGAAATTAAGCACACTTGGCTTGCCTGTCTTTGTGGAATTGTGAACTGTCCATTCCTCGTCCTTGATGTTCATTCCTACATCTAAAAGTTCTTTCTTGATCTTATCTGGCAAGAAACAAGGCAATTCGTAGTGTGTCAAATCTCCAGGCATCTCTGCATCCCCCTTAGATCATTTTTTGGAAACTTTGTTGGCATACACTTTCCGTGTAATCTGGCGGCCAGCCAATCATCCTCGTAGAAAGTCCATAACCATTTATCTGTTTTAAGATAAAAGACATCATGGGTTGAAATTTGATCCCACATGTTGGGTTCCAGATCCCTGAACCAACACACTTTTTCATAGGCGAAACGATCCTTGTTAGAATAATATGTGAGGTATATCTTATCACAGTGTTCTTTGAGTGTGTCGATGATATCTTTTGTCTCTTCATAAGTGTGATGTGTGAAAACCGAGAACGCCACACATATGTCATAGTGATTTTTCAACACTAAGTCTTCCTGCCCTTGTGGATTATACATATAATTGTATCCATCATAGTGCTCAAACTTGTAGTGAGGGAATTCAAATTTGTTTTTGTTTATGGTGTCCTCTTTGATGTCTATTCCTGTGTAGTTGCCATGTGGTTTGAACCTTACAAAATTAGCTCTATTACATCCAAAGTCTAATACGGTTTTACCTTCGAACTGAGTGTACTGCTCGAAGTACGCCCTCACATCATATTCAAGATAAGTCTTCAAACCCGACATCGTGGACCCCCATATGAAATACTATTCTTTCCTTACTCGGAGATCTGACTCCGTGCGGTTTCTTGGTGTTCAGCACAACCATTGAATCGTACAAGATACTGTCGCTGTCCTGCCCGTCATCGAAATACAACTCCCCTGTGTTTTCGGTTATGGGAATCACGAACGAACACTTGCTCTTGTTGTCAACGTGTATGGGCAATTCTCCACCCTCTAACACACGGAAGAAGTTGCACCTGAATTCACGAGGTCTGATTCCAAACTGATTCCAAAGATTTTTTATGAGCCTTAGCAGTTTCCTATCAAAGTCATGTATCTCCTGCACATAAAACTTGTTCATTTCTTTTCCGCCCGTTGCCTCGTCAACATATTCGGAGTACAATCGATTGCTGTCCTCCCACTTGCCGTTGAAGTAGTCATCCCAGAAGTCGATCGGAACCTTGTAATTGGTCTCGATGAAAAAATTGTTATGCCATTTCTTTTGTATATGCTTTATCATAATCAAATGCGATCCTGTGTAAGAGTCTATTTTTCATCCTATCAAAATGCCATCTCTTGTGGATACTTAACCATTGCTCAGATATGACAAGATCTTTGTCCCGCCAATCATGATGGTAGATGTATTTCTCCTGTGTGCAGTGGCTCTTTAAAAATTTGTGTAGTTCTTCCCATTGTTCTTTAGTCGCCCCTTCGACTATGTCATACACTTGTTGGAATGGAAAGTATAGTCCTTTTTTTCCCTCCTTGTTTGTATGCACAACATTGATAGGGTTTTCATAATTTATTTTCTCCTTGGCCACTGCCATATCACTGAATGATCCAACTTTATATCCTGATGCGTATTTTATACCTTGTAATTGCTGACGCACATTTGCTGGCAGATCATTGTAGGCCATCTCTTGATTTATCCAACTTGTCCGAGATCCTGCACTTCCTTTCACGGCATACAGCCAAACGAACGGATATCTCTTCACCGCGTTGGCATGATGCGTGTGCCAGTCTAATTCCTCATCATGGCCAAACAGGCCTTTCTCGCCTTTGGAATTCAACTCGCCGGTCACTCTTATGACTCCTGGCTCTATTAGTATACGTTCTTTTTCCGCATCATCTCTTCCGTGATCTAGTTTCACAGTGCCGATGCTTGAAGTAATACGCATTTGATCTTCCACCGTGAGATATTGATTCCTGAAGACAACCACATAATGCCTGTTACACAATTTAGCAATTTCATAGAGCTGTTCTTGTGACAGGCTCCTTATGTCTTCGGCTATCGTGAGCGTCCAGCCGTTACTGTGTGTTAATGACCTCATCCAAATCCTGTTGTCCTTGTAGCGATATTATAATGTGTGATCTGGTAGTTGGACCTTTGTTCCAGGCAGAGTGCCTCATTCCTTGATTCAAGAACCAGCAAGATCCAGGTTCCATTGTCTGATAATGTTTTTTCCCATCCTTGTCCACACAGTAGAATCCGCAATCCTTGTTTGTGGTTATAGGTATGTGGAAACGCACCGAATAATCGGTGTTGTAATCTATGTGTTCAGCAACATAGGCCCCAGGATCCATTATCGCTATCCTGGCCCTCGTGGTCTCTGCCTTGAATGAGGTGATCACTTCTTCCAAGTAGGTACCTTTGACCCAATCCTTGATCTTGTTGTAGTGCCTTTCATCTAATCTGCTCTTGGGTATCTTCTTGTCATACACCCTCTTCTCTTCTTCGGGATTGTACTGTGTAAGCGCTATCTGTTTGTATGGAGATCCGTTGACCTCATACTTGCCATCCTCATCTTTCTGTATGTAATTCTCGAAGGGTTTCACATAGTTCCTGTAGTCCCAGGCCATCCTCTTGTTGCCCAGTCCCTTGCGCAGTTCTGATTCCTCAACATCGTTGTCTTGTAGGAACTTGTATGCGTCCTCTATGGAATCAAACTTCAGACCAAAAGCCTTCTGTAGTTTGGGTGACTTGCCCCCTACTTTGACCCCATAGCCATACTTGGTCTTGAGATCATCCTCCGCCATGGGCATGTCCTGTACCACCTTGATCATCCTGTCCACATCAAAAGTCTGAGGTAGTTTTAAGAAAGGCGGTAATTCATATCTAGTCTTCAATTTCATAAGTTCCTTTGTACTGCCAACATGATTCGTGCTTGGAGTCACACACTGCTACTTTACCCTCGTGCATTTTCCATTCTGTGTCAGTTTTCTCGCCCAACTCTATAAAAAGTCTCTTCATAAATCCTGGATTCCTACATCTGCTGATGAACACCTTATTATAACCTGCCTTCGTGGCAAATGTCAACTGGTGTTTTACCATGGCCACTAGATGTGGGCGGGCTATCAGTCTACCATTCATCCTCAGTTTTGGATGTTCCCAATACCTATTCAGAATCCTGGCCTCGCCCGGCTCATAGTATTCGGGCCTGTGCCACACAGAACTGAATCCTAATATCTCGCCTTCCTTTAGCAACACAG
>Ga0255768_10003068_pt1:0-12500 | contig 16684 bp, 9 predicted proteins | sample 071ome_33_FD_179983 | JGI IMG/M metagenome (GOLD analysis project Ga0255768, IMG submission 179983) | Coastal salt marsh microbial communities from the Groves Creek Marsh, Skidaway Island, Georgia - 071412AT metaG (version 2) | ecosystem: Environmental > Aquatic > Marine > Intertidal...
TTTAATTAGCCCCTGTTTTATTTCTGGTGACTCCTTAATTAACTGTTAAATTTTTAAAAAATATTATTATGACTGCAACTTTAGAAAGACGCGAAAGCTTTAGTTTATGGGAACGTTTCTGCTCTTGGATTACTAGTACAGAAAATCGTTTATATATTGGTTGGTTTGGTGTGTTAATGATTCCTACATTATTAACTGCTACTTCTTGTTACATCATCGCATTCATCGCTGCTCCTCCAGTAGATATTGATGGTATTCGTGAGCCTGTAGCTGGTTCTTTATTATACGGAAACAACATCATTTCTGGTGCTGTTATTCCAAGTTCAAATGCTATTGGTGTACACTTCTACCCAATTTGGGAAGCTGCTTCTCTTGATGAGTGGTTATACAATGGTGGTCCTTACCAATTAATCGTTTTACACTTCTTATTAGGTGTTGCTTGTTGGATGGGTCGTGAGTGGGAATTAAGCTACCGTTTAGGTATGCGTCCTTGGATCTTCGTAGCATTCTCTGCTCCAGTAGCTGCTGCTTCAGCTGTATTCTTAGTATACCCTATCGGTCAAGGTAGCTTCTCTGATGGTATGCCTTTAGGTATTTCTGGTACTTTCAACTTCATGTTAGTATTCCAAGCTGAACACAACATCTTAATGCACCCATTCCATATGGCTGGTGTTGCTGGTGTATTTGGTGGTTCTTTATTCTCTGCTATGCACGGTTCTTTAGTAACTTCTAGTTTAATCCGTGAAACAAGTGAATTCGAATCTGCTAACTACGGTTACAAATTTGGTCAAGAAGAAGAAACTTACAACATCGTAGCTGCACACGGTTACTTTGGTCGTTTAATCTTCCAATATGCTAGTTTCAACAACTCTCGTGCTCTTCACTTCTTCTTAGCTGCTTGGCCAGTTGTAGGTATCTGGTTAACTGCTTTAGGTGTAAGCACAATGGCATTCAACTTAAATGGTTTCAACTTCAACCAATCAGTTGTAGATAGTCAAGGTCGTGTAATTAATACATGGGCTGATATCATCAACCGTGCTGATTTAGGTATGGAAGTAATGCACGAACGTAACGCTCACAACTTCCCATTAGATTTAGCTTCTAATGAAGTTGTTCCTGTTGCTTTAACAGCTCCTTCAATCGTTGGTTAATCTTTAATTTTAAACTTTTTGTTAATTTATTAACAAAAAGTTTAAAATTAATATACTTTACTAAAAGTTTAAATTTTGTATTTTAAATTAATAAAAAATTTTAAATGAAAGTTATTAAAACGGAAGTTTTTTTAAGATATAATTATTATTAAATATAATTAAATAAAAAAGACAATTCTTTTTTAGAAATTTAGTTACTTAATATATTAATGGAGTAATTATAATAATGTCAATAGAACTTTTAGATTATCAAATTTTTTTTTCCAATTTAATCTTTTTAAATTTAGTTTTTACAATGTTTTTATATTGGATAAATTTAATTCTACAGAAAAATAACGCTATTTATTCAGTTGCAAAATTTAGTGGATTATTAGCTAGTCTAAATATTTTCATGTTTTTAAGTTGGCGTTGGTACAATTTTCGTTATTTTCCATTGAGTAATCTATATGAATCATTAATGTTTTTAGATTGTTTATTATTGTTTGGATATAAATTTTTAGAGTATAAAACAAATAGTAAAATCATAGGTGTTTTAATTGTACCTTTAGTTATTTTAATTTACGGATTTGGAACTTTAAGTTTACCTTCTGATTTACAAAAAGCTAGTGCTTTAGTACCAGCTTTACAGTCAAATTGGCTAATGTTACATGTAAGTATGATGATGCTTAGTTATGCGACTTTAATTCTAGGTTCTTTATTTTCTATTCTATATATGGTTTTATATTATAATAAATCAAAATCATTAAATTTTTTAGCATTTCAAAAGACCGAAAAAAAAGATGTATCTTTATTAAATAGTTTAGATAATTGGAGTTATAGAACTATTGGTTTAGGTTTTCCATTATTAACAATGGGTATTATTTCAGGTGGTATTTGGGCAAATGAAGCTTGGGGTTCTTATTGGAGTTGGGATCCAAAAGAAACATGGGCCTTAATTACCTGGTTAATTTTTGCCACCTATTTACATACAAGAATTAATAAAGGTTGGTCAGGTTTAAATACAGCTAAATTAGGTTCAATAGGTTTTTTTATAATTTGGATTTGTTATTTAGGTGTTAATTTTCTTGGTCAAGGATTACATAGTTATGGTTGGTTGAGTTAAAAGTTTATTTAGGAGGAGAAACAACGAGAAGTCTTGGTCTAGCTTATTAAATTTTTTAATTAAAGTTTCAAGTTATTCCCATATAATTTTTAAAACGCTAAAGAATTAAAATTTAGCGTTTTAAAAATTAAATTTCTTAGTTTTCTGCTTCGTCTTCATCAAATTCATCGTCAATTAATTCACGATCATCAAGACCAAAATCTTTCCATTCTTCATCTTTATACAAACCACTAAAACCAATATGTGTTTTAGTAACATCGACTAACAAATTATTTGTGAATGATTTACCACAAACTGCATCTAACGTTGAATGTCCAATTGTTGACATAAATAATGTAAATAACGCAATTGAGGCATTCCATTCAAGAGGGCTACCAGTCATAACTCTTAATCCAAATGAATCCGTAAATGTATCTTCTAATAGATCTCGGTGTATTTCAGGCATATAAGAAACTATCCAATTATAAAGTTGATAAATTGGCTCTTGAAACATTTGATACATTGATCCGCAAACCCAATGATATCTAACAAACATAGGTAATCTAATAATTTCTCTGGGTACCATACGAACAAAAATTAAAAAACCACCATAAAATATATAAAACCAATATTGGCTTAAATCAATTTCGTGTCTAAAAGAAATCATTTGCCATGCTTCCATCCATTCACCAATTAATTGTTGAAACGCTGAACCAAAATATTCTCCAATGAAAGGTCCTTGTAGAAATAAGTTTTGAAAGTATATATGTAAGTACCTAAGCCATGGTTCGTAGTATACCATTAAAGCTACAAAACGCCACAAATAGTTAGGAGCTAAACGTTTCTTATATTTTACACGCTTATTTGTCTGACGATCAAAAATCAAAAATATGACTAAAAAAATTGAAAAATTATAAATTTCCTGAGTTGTTAAAACCTCAGTAAATAAACGGATTGTTGAATAATAACTATCAATACTTCGGCGTTTTAAAAATAAATAAACTTGTCGAAAGTCCAAATATAAAGCATTAAACAATTTTTTAAACCAATTGAAAAATAGTTGAAAATTATTAAACATAATAAAAATTAAATAATAGTTATAAATTTTAATATAATATAGTTTCAAAAAATTTGTAAGTTTTATATTTCGAATTAAAAATTCGAAATATATACTTACTTATACAATTTATGATAATGTGCTTAAACGCTTACGACCTCTTCGACGACGTGCATTTAAAACCTTTCTTCCGGCTGGTGTAGCCATTCGTGCACGAAAACCGGATTTTCGTATTGCTTTACGGTTAGTACCTTCTAGTGTTCGTTTTGACATTTATAAAAAAGTATTTAGTTAAAATTTAACAAATTAAAAATTATTTAAACTAGTATATACATTAAATATTAAAAAATTTAAAGTTATTCTAAAATAAAAGTAGAAGAAGAAAGTGTAATCACAACAATTTGTTGCATTTTATAGCCCATTTCTATAAATAATTTATAAGATTCTGTTTTATATTGCGTTAAAGGGTCTTTTTGAGCATATGCACTCCAGCCAGTCGAATTGACTAAATCTTTCATTGCATCTAAATGTTCTGACCAAAGAGAATCCATTACTTCTAAAAAACAAAGACGTTCATAGTCTTGTGAAATTTCTAAAAAGGAAAACAGTTCCTTCAAATTATATAATAACCAAAATTGTTGAGCTAAAAACGAATAAATAAATATTACCGAAGAATTCTGAAATTTATCTAATGTTTGTGAATTTATTGAAAAACCAATAAGATTTTGTAAACGACCAAAAAACTCTTTACGTAAAATTTCATTTTTTGTAAACCTTTGAAAATAAATTTCTTTAGCTAATTCATATAAAAATTGTTCACTCAAATCAATAACAAGAGTTCGAATAGCGTTTGTTTTAAGAATTTTATAACGACATTTATACATTAAAATACGTTGTTTTGTTATTATTTTATCATATTCATAAACTCTTTTTCGTAAATCATAATAATAATTTTCAACTTTAGTTTGGGCATTGTCTAAACTACGATTTAAGGCTTTAGAATCTAACGAAATACCTTCCATATTAAGATTTAAAGTATCAAAGAATTGCTGTATTTTTTCGCCTCCAAAAATACGAAAAAGTTTATCTTCTAAACTAATATAAAAAATTGAAGTTCCTGGATCACCTTGTCTTCCTGCACGTCCACGTAATTGATTATCAATACGTCTCGAATCATGACGTTCCGTACCAATAACATATAAACCTCCACATTTTTTAACATAATCATTTTCTGCTAAAAAATTCTTTTTATATTTTTTTTTTAAATAAAAAGTTAAGATTTTTAAATAGCGCTTAGTTTTTAATGATTTTTGTTGTGGTGTTGTTATAAAATCAACTTGCTCTTGAATTTCTTCAATCAAATCAAAAGTATTTTGATTTTTTCGGTTATTTTCTTGAATTAAAAAATATTCAATTAATTTCCTGATTGTAAATAATTTAAGTTTTTTTGAATTTTCTTGTAAAATTAAAGTTTTTAGCAAATATGTTGTTTTAAAGGTAAAATTACCACCTAAAATAATATCAGTTCCACGGCCAGACATATTCGTAGAAACAGTAATACTATTTTTACAGCCTGCTTGCGCAATTATTTCAGATTCAAAATTTAAATTTTCTGGTTTTGCATTTAAAACTTTATGAGGAATTCCATAATCTGTTAGTAATAATGAAATAACCTCGGATTTTTCAATGCTATTTGTTCCAATTAATACAGGGCGACCGATACGGTATAAATTTAAGCATTTTTTTGCTACTGCTGTCCATTTATCAATTTCACTTTTATAAATTTTATCTGGTAAATCCTGACGTTTAAACGTTCGAAATGTTGGTAATACAAACACTTCTAAATTATAAATTTGTTCTAATTCATTTTCTGCTGTTTTTGCAGTTCCAGTCATTCCAGACAATTTTGGATATAAACTAAATAAATCTTGATAAGTAATAGATGCGGTTTGTTTAGTGGAAGTTTCAACTTTTAGATTTTCTTTTGCTTCAATAGCTTCATGTAATCCATCACTCCAACGACGATCTGGCATAATTCGACCAGTAAATTCATCCACGATCATAATTTGATTTTCACGAACAATGTAATGCACGTTTTTTATGAAAAATAATTGAGCCCGTAAAGCTGTAATTATATATAAAACCCAAGGTTGGTTACTTTCAAAAATATTTGAAAATCCAAAAATCTTTTCAATTTTTGTAATACCAACTGCAGTTAAATTAATATTAGAAGTTTTTTCATCAATTTGAAAATCTTTTTCTTTTTCTAAAAATTTTGAAACTTCATAGGCTATGCTATATAGTCTTGAATTAGTCGGTATTTGGCCTGCTAAAATTAAAGGAGTTCGAGCTTCATCTATTAAAATAGCATCTACTTCATCAATTATACAATAATTTAATTGTCGTTGAACAATTTGAGATTGGTCCGCAGTTGAATTATCTCGTAAAAAATCAAACCCTAATTCACTATTTGTAACATAAGTAATATCTGTTAAATAATTTTTTTTTCGATCTTCTGTATTTGTACTAGACTGAATTAAACCTGTACTAAGGCCTAACTGACGATAAATCGGAACCATCCATGTTGCGTCACGTTTTGCTAAATAATCATTAACAGTAACAATATGTGTACCTTTTCCAGTTAATGCATTTAAACTTGCAGCTAAAGTAGCAACTAAAGTTTTTCCTTCACCCGTTTTCATTTCTGCAATTTGGCCTGCATTTAAAACTAAACCCCCCAAAATTTGACTATCAAAATGTCTTAATCCAATACTTCGATAACCTGCTTCTCGTGTCAATGCAAATGAATTAATTATAATATCATCAGAAAGGTTCTCTTTCCCAAATTTTTGATTATCTTTTAATTTTTTTTTTAATTTTTGTATTTCATCTTTTATTTCACTATCTGTTAGAGTTTTAATTCTATCTTCTGTTAAGTTAATAGAATTAAGGAAAAATTTATATGTCTTTACAACAAATTTTTCATTTGAAAAAAAATTTAGCATATTATTTGAATGGAGATAAATTAAATTAATTAAATTGAAGGTTTCGAGATTATATTAAGTAGTCGACTTAAATTAATTCGTAAATCATTTTTTGCACGACTTGTTATAGCTTCAATTTTTAAGTGTTTATTTTTACTTAAACCAAAAATCCAAATTTCGGAAAACGATAAATAACTTAAAAATGTACTTAAAATTAAAATTCCAAATCCTGAATAAATATAAATAATTCCTGGATCGGATTTAATTTGCAAGCCTGTTGAAGTTATTAAATCAATAATTTTGTGCTGGTTTAAATTAAAATTTTCATCAATATCTAAAACGGAAAGTAAATTTCCATTTAATTCATAAATAAAAATATTACCTCTGGAACTATTTAATTGAAGTAAAAAAATTGAATTTAATTTTTTAGAAGGAATTATTGAAATATAATTTTGATTTTTAATTAATTCTTTTTTATTAATAAATGGTAATTGAAAAATTTTCGAATCATCTGTTAAAATCCGAACACCATTAAAAGTCCAATCGGTTTGGTAAATTGTTAAATTATTATATAAAAGAGGTTTATTTACATAAATAATTTTATGCTGAATTTCTTGTCCGATACCATTTAAAATTGATAAATCAGAATAAAATTGTTTAATTTTTCCATTTTGCCTATAAGTTATCCAAAAATCATTTACTCGAATAGCTTGTTGAGAAATCCTTGCAAGTTGACCTACTGAATTTAAATTTTGTAGATGAGTAATTTCCGTTTTCGCTAATAATTGTTCAACTTTAAAACCGGTTACACTTGCAACAATTGACCCTAGTAATATTAAAACAATACTAAAATGGACAATGATAGGTGATATCCTACCTATTAACCCTTTTGTAAGATAAAATGTATTTTTTTTTTGAAAAACAAAATAGTTTTCTTGGCGAATTGTTGCGATAAATTTTTCAAGTTGATAAATTGAAAATTGTTTTTTAAAATCAACATTTTTTTTCGTTTTATTAAAATGTGAATTACGAGCAAATTTTAAGTTAGGCAATTGTTGCAAAAATGTACAACAAATTAAACTTACACCAAAAATTATTAATAAAGTTAAAAACCAAAAATTTTGGTAAATATGGTCTAATTGGAGAAATATTATAAATTTCCAATTAAAAAAACCAAATAACGAACTTTCAACAGGATAATTTTCTTGGTAAAATGATAAATTTTTATCTTGTTCAATTATTGAACCAAACATTGAAAAAATGGCAATTGCTAACAGTAATGAGATTGCAAAATTTAAATTAGAAAAAAACCTTATAATTTTTATCATACGTAAAAAAGTTTATAAATTTGAAGAGTTAGAAGCTAAACGGACACGCCCTGATACGGCCCAATCAAAAAGTATTTGCATTTTTTTTGTGTCAATTCGTGCGAGTGGAATTATTTGTTTAATTTCAGTTAAGATATCTTGTGTTGTAAATTCACGTTTTTCCATAAACCCAATATGCATTGCTTCAATTACACTTTGTCGAATTTCCGCACCAGAAAAATCTTTTGTAGCTTGGCTTAAAAGATCAATATCATAACTTTTCCAACTATCTGGTCGAACTAATTTCAATTGAACTTCAAAAATTGATTTACGTTCTTTTAAAGTTGGTAACGTCAAAAAGAAAATTTCATCAAATCGACCTTTTCGAATAAATTCTAAAGGAATAGCTTCAATATCGTTTGCTGTTGCAATGACAAAAACAGGTGATTTTTTGTCCGCTAACCAAGTTAATAAAGTACTTAAAACTCGATTTGTTGTTCCACTATCACCTTTTGAATCTTTGAGTGCTTTATCAATTTCGTCAATTAAAATAATACATGGAGCCAATTTCTCAGCCATACGAATCATTCCTCGAACTCGGCTTTCAGATTCACCAACAATTCCTCCAAATAAAGTTCCAATATCAAGACGAAAAAGTGGTAGATTCCATTCATTTGCAATCGCCGAAGCTGTCAATGATTTTCCGGTTCCTTGAAAACCCACTAAAAATAAACCACGTGGTAATGGTAGATTATAATTTTGCGCTTTTTCCGAAAATGCTTTCTCACGCTTTTTTAGCCATTGTTTTAAACTTTCTAAACCCCCAACTGATGTTAATTTATTTGAGTCAAGACTAAACTCTAAAATTTCTGTTTGTTTTATAAATTCACGTTTTGCATCTAGAATTAAATTAAGAGTTTTAACAGAAACTTTTTTATCTAATAGAATTGACTTTGTAAATACACGACGAATTTGCTTAAATGTCAAACCTTGACAAGCACGTGTTAACGATTCTAATAAAGATTTATCAACACTTTTTTCTTGCCCTAATGTTTGAATTAAAAGTTTTAATTCTTTATTTATTTCTACTTCATTTGGTAATTCAAAATTTAATATAGTAATGTAATTTTTAAGTTCACTTGGAATATTTATTTCATTAGCCGTAATTATAATTGTTTTATTGCGCATTTCTAAATTACGACTCATATTTTTCAGTTTTCTAGAAACAACATTATCTTTTAAAAATTTATGAAAATCCCTTAAAACAAAAATTGTGGGACTTTTTAAAATTGAAGAACTAATATAATTTAATGCTTGAACGGGATTCTGACTTGCAATATTTTGATTATTAGGGTTAATATTATAACCTTCGGCAAAATCCCAAGTTTGAATTATAGATAAAAAACTTGTATTGCCAAGTTTTAGTTTTTGAAGTGAATACTCAATTCTTTCTTCTTCATCTGTTAAAACATAAATTATGGGATAACCTAATATCATTAAAGTTTTGAGATCGTTAGTAAAATTCATCTTCCCAAATTTTTTTTATAGTACAAACATAATTATAATCCACTTTAATAATTTTACCCGAATAATGAAATTAAAATTTATTAAATTTTACAGAATACTATAAATTACTACAAAATATATAGTATTCTGTAAAATAGATTTTACCTTACATTTTAAGATAATTCATCCTCTTTTGTTTGTGGAATTTCAATTGCATTTTCACTGTTTTCTTCTTTATTAAAACGTGATTCTATTTTATTTGGGTTATTTTTTATACTTGTATAAGCTAGATTATAAGCTTTTTGAACTGCTGTTTTAGACTTACTTACCCATGTCGCAAAACGTTTTTTTGTTTTTGTTAATGAGGTTGAACTTTTTGGATTGTTCATTTATTCTCCTTTTTTTTATTTAAAATTTTAAATGTAAATAGAGTTCTAAAATTATAATTTTATCCGTTTTAATTATATAACATAAAAAACAAAATAAATAAACATTGTATTAAAATCTTGGCATTCAACTACTTTCCCAAAGGACTCCTCCTTAAGTATCATTGCCGCTATAACGTTTCACAACTGAGTTCGAAATGGATCAGCGTGGTTCCATTACACTAACAACACCAAGATATAATGTAGATATAACTATATAATAGTTATTTTTGAATAATTTGAATTAAAATTAAAAATATTAAGTTCTCGATCTATTAGTATATCTCAGCTAAATATATTACTACACTTACACTTGATACCTATCTAACGGCTAGTCTTGCCGTGATCTTAGTTGCTCCGCAAACAGAATACTCATCTTGAGGCTGGCTTTCCACTTAGATGCTTTCAGCGGTTATCCTTTCCATACATAGCTACCCAGCGTTTACCATTGGCATGATAACTGGTACACTAGAGGTATGTCCTTCTCGGTCCTCTCGTACTAAAGAAAGATCCTCTCAATATTCTAACGCCCACACCGGATATGGACCGAACTGTCTCACGACGTTCTGAACCCAGCTCGCGTGCCGCTTTTATGGGCGAACAGCCCAACCCTTAGGACGTACTACCGCCCTAGGATGCGACGAGCCGACATCGAGGTGCCAAACCTCCCCGTCGATGTGAACTCTTGGGGGAGATCAGCCTGTTATCCCTAGAGTAACTTTTATCCGTTGAGTGACGGCTTTTCCACACAATACCGTCAGATCACTAAGACCGACTTTCGTCTCTGCTTGACTTGTAGGTCTCGCAGTTAAGCTTCCATATACCTTTGCGCTCTAAAATCGATGTCTGACCGATTTGAAGAAACCTTTGTACGCCTCCGTTACCTTTTGGGAGGCGACCGCCCCAGTCAAACTGCCCGCCTGAAAATGTCTTTTAGCCAGATAATGGCATAAAATAAGATTTCTAGTTTTACAAGAGTGGTATCTCACTGACAGCTCCAAAATTTCCGCAAAAATTTCTTCATAGCCTCCCACCTATCCTGCGCAAATAAAACTCAAAATCAATCTCAAGTTACAGTAAAGCTTCATAGGGTCTTTCTGTCCAGGTGCAGGTAGTCCGCATCTTCACAGACAAGTCTATTTCGCCGAGTCCCTCTCCGAGACAGTGTCCAAATCGTTACGCCTTTCGTGCGGGTCGGAACTTACCCGACAAGGAATTTCGCTACCTTAGGACCGTTATAGTTACGGCCGCCGTTCACCGGGGCTTAAGTCGACAGCTTTGCTCAAGAGCGAACCATCTTCTGTAACCTTCCGGCACTGGGCAGGCGTCAACCTCCATACATTGTTTTACAACTTCGCGGAGACCTGTGTTTTTGGTAAACAGTCGCTTGGACCTTGTTATTGCAGCCTATAGAATTTAGGCACCCCTTCTTCCGAAGTTACGGGGTTATTTTGCCGAGTTCCTTAGAGAGAGTTATCTCGCGCCCTTTGGTATACTCTACCTACCTACCTGTGTCGGTTTATGGTACAGGCATTTTTTACTTATGGCAGTGCAAGCTTTTCTTGGAAGTTTGACATCAGCTACTTCAACACCGGAGTGTCTACCCATAACGTCTCAGCTCAAAATATTTTCACTATTTTTCAACACCTCGAACGCTTAGACCGATTACCATTCTTCGGCTAAACCTAGCCTCCTTCGTCCCTCGTTACCAGTAAAAAATGGTATAGAAATATTAATCTATTGCCCATCGACTACGTTTTTCAACCTCGCCTTAGGTCCTGACTCACCCCTTGCGGACGAACCTTCCATGGGAAACCTTAGGTTTTCAGGGTATTGGATTCTCACCAATATTTTCGCTACTCAAGCCGACATTCTCACTTCTGTTTTGTCCACACCCGCTTACGCTAATGCTTCAATCTCAACAGAACGCTCCCCTACCGATATTAAATATCTCACAGCTTCGGCAAATTGCTTAAGTCCCGTTCATTTTCGGCGCAAGATTACTAGACCAGTGAGCTATTACGCACTCTTTAAAGGATTGCTGCTTCTAAGCAAACCTCCTGGCTGTCAGAGTCTTCTCACCTCCTTTACCACTTAGCAATTTTTGGGGGCCTTAGCTGGTGATCTGGGCTGTTTCCCTCTTGACTATGGAGCTTATCCCCCACAGTCTTACTGGTTAATTATGCACTTAGTATTCAGAGTTTGCATCGATTTGGTACCGAGTTACCAGCCCGCACCGAGACAGTGCTTTACCCCTAAGCTATAACATTAACCGCTGCGCCTAAACACATTTCGGGGAGAACCAGCTAGCTCCGAATTCGATTGGAATTTCTCCCCTAACCACAACTCATCCGCTGATTTTTCAACATCAGTCGGTTCGGACCTCCACCAAGTATTACCTTGGTTTCATCCTGGCCATGGTTAGATCATCCGGGTTCGGGTCTATATTTATAGATAAACGCTCTATTAAAGCTCGCTTTCACTATGGCTTCATTATTCACTAACTTAACCTAAACCAATAAATATAAGTCGCCGGCTCATTCTTCAACAGGCACGAAGTTAAACGATTAGTCGTTCGCCTACTGCTTGTAGGCTTAGTGTTTCATGTTCTATTTCACTCCCCTCCCGGGGTTCTTTTCACCTTTCCCTCACGGTACTTGTTCACTATCGGTCATTCAGTAATATTTAGCCTTACAAGGTGGTCCTTGCTGATTCACACGAGATTCCACGTGCCTCATGCTACTTGGGGATTAGTTATTCAAAGTGATAATTAAGTTTTAAACTACAAGACTTTCACTTTCTATGGTTAAATTTTCCAATTTATTCGTATAACAAATACACACTTTTTTTGTTTAACTACCCCACTACCCTTTAGTTTTCAGAGAATTATTTCATTAAAACAACTAAAGTTTAGGCTGGTCCCGTTTCGCTCGCCGCTACTTAGGGAATCGTTTTTACTTTCTTTTCCTTTGGTTACTAAGATGTTTCA
>Ga0255768_10003068_pt1:15000-16684 | contig 16684 bp, 9 predicted proteins | sample 071ome_33_FD_179983 | JGI IMG/M metagenome (GOLD analysis project Ga0255768, IMG submission 179983) | Coastal salt marsh microbial communities from the Groves Creek Marsh, Skidaway Island, Georgia - 071412AT metaG (version 2) | ecosystem: Environmental > Aquatic > Marine > Intertidal...
GAAATTTCTGCACAAATTTTACGAAAATTGGCAAATGATGCTAGTGATTATTTAGGCGAAAAAGTAAAAAAAAGTGTTATAACAGTTCCCGCTTACTTTAATGACTCACAACGTCAAGCAACAAAAGATGCAAGTACAATCGCTGGTTTAGAAACATTAAGGATTATTAACGAACCAACAGCTGCCTCTCTTGCATACGGTTTAGATAAACGAATTAATGAGATTGTACTAGTTTTTGATTTAGGAGGTGGAACATTTGATGTCTCACTTCTTGAAGTTGGTGATGGAGTTTTTGAAGTTTTAGCCACATCAGGTGATACACAATTAGGTGGTGATGATTTTGATTATGAAATTGTTAAATATCTATTAAATGATTTCCAGGAAAAAGAGGGAATTGATTTAAGTAAAGATTCCCAAGCGGTTCAAAGATTAACTGAAGCTGCTGAAAAAGCAAAAATTGAACTTTCTTCAATGTTAGAAACAACAATTAACTTACCATTTATTACAGCAAATGAAACTGGTCCAAAACATATAAATATTCAGTTATCAAGAGCAAAATTTGAAGAATTATGTAACAATTTAATAAATAAATGTCGTGTGCCTGTTGAATTAGCAATTCGTGATGGCCAAATTGACAAAGCAAAAATTGATCAAGTAGTTTTAGTTGGCGGATCAACTCGTATTCCTGCAATTCAAAAATTAGTTAAGGATGTTACTGAAAAATCAGAAACAAATCAAACTGTAAATCCAGACGAAGTTGTTGCAATTGGTGCAGCAGTGCAAGGTGGAATCTTAGCTGGAGAAATTAAAGATATTTTATTACTTGATGTAACTCCACTTGCATTAGGTGTCGAAACATTAGGTGGAATTATGACAAAAATTATTCCGAGAAACACAACTATTCCAACAAAAAAATCAGAAACATTTTCAACTGCTGTTGATAATCAAACAAATGTAGAAATTAATGTTTTGCAAGGTGAACGTGAATTTGTAAAGGATAATAAAAGTTTAGGAAATTTTCGTCTTGATGGTATTCCAGCTGCACCGCGAGGAGGCCCTCAAATTGAAGTTACTTTTGATATTGATGTAAATGGTTTATTAGGAGTAAAAGCAAAAGATTTAAGTAGTGGCAATGAACAATCAATTAGTATTACAAATGCGTCTACATTAGATCAAAATGAAGTAGAACGTATGGTTCGTGAATCTGAACAATATGCAGAAACAGATCGTAAAAATCGTGAAAAAGTAGATTTAAAAAATAGTGCTGAATCTATAATTTATCAGGCTGAAAAACAAATCGAAGAAGCTGGTGATAAAATTGAAAAAGAAAAAATAAAAGAAATAAAAGCTTTAATTGAAGACTTAAAATCAGAATTAAATATGGAAAACTACGAAAAAATTAAAAATTTAATGGAGAATTTACAGCAAACACTTTTAAAATTAGCTGAATCTAATTCATCCACAGTTCCTTAAAAATATAATCATTAAAAAATTAAATCGTTAATTTATGCTAAATTCAGAAAATAAAAAAATAAAACGTGGCCAGGTTAAAAAATGGAAAAAAAAAAAAGGTGGTGAGATTAAAAAATGGATAAAAAAAAAAAGCGACCAAATAAATAAAATTGCAAATAATCCCAAATCAAAAAGGGGGTTTTTTATTAGAACAATTTTATCTCCAAGTAGG
>Ga0255768_10003074_pt1 | contig 16666 bp, 10 predicted proteins | sample 071ome_33_FD_179983 | JGI IMG/M metagenome (GOLD analysis project Ga0255768, IMG submission 179983) | Coastal salt marsh microbial communities from the Groves Creek Marsh, Skidaway Island, Georgia - 071412AT metaG (version 2) | ecosystem: Environmental > Aquatic > Marine > Intertidal zone >...
TTTTTTTCATACGCGTCTTCTTCTTCTTCCACTTCTTCTTCTTCTCTGAACGAGTCTCGCTGACCGATATTCTTCTCTCTTTCTCTCTCTCTTTTTCTCTCTCTATCGCATCAGGTGCTGGACTACCACCAGGTGGACGCGAACAGAGGTTTATCGGAAAAGACGAACCAAATCGATAAACTTCGCCTGAGGTTTGGCGCGAACGAGATGCCGGAGGAAAAAGGGCAAAATTTTATAAAGTTAATTTTGAAGCAATTCGACGATTTACTGGTGAAGATATTAATCGTCGCCGCGATCGTGAGTTTTGTATTAGCCGCGGTGGATGGAGACGGGGAGTTGGCGTTCGTGGAGCCGACGGTGATTGTGTTGATTTTAATCGCCAACGCGACGGTTGGAGTGGTTACGGAGACGAACGCGGAGAAGGCGATTGAGGAGTTGAAGGCGTACCAGGCGGATTTAGCGACGGTTTTGAGAGATGGGCGATTGAGAGTGGTAAAAGCGAGCGAGTTAGTGCCTGGGGATATTATCGAAGTCGCGGTTGGAGCGAAAGTACCGGCGGATTGTAGGATTATTGGAATTTTGAGCTCGACGCTGAGAGTGGATCAGGCGATTTTGACCGGCGAGAGCGGTAGCGTGGAGAAGGAGGCAGGACACATAGACGATAGCGAACGGGCGAGAAGAGCGGTGGTTCAAGATAAAACGTGCTTACTGTTCAGTGGGACGGTAGTGAGCGTAGGGAGAGCGAGGGCGGTCGTCGTCGGGACTGGTTTGAACACGGCGATTGGGAAAATTCGAGACGCGATGAAAAACCACGGCGGAGACGACGAGGAAGAGATGACGCCTTTGAAGAAAAAGTTGGACGAGTTCGGGAGATTGTTGAGTAAAGTGATCGCGGTCGTATGTATTTTGGTCTGGGTGGTCAACATTGGACATTTTGGCGACCCTTTGTACGGCGGTTGGTTTCGGGGAATGGTGTATTATTTGAAAATCGCGGTGGCGTTGGCCGTCGCTGCTATTCCTGAAGGTTTACCAGCCGTGGTGACGACGTGCTTGGCGTTAGGAACGAGAAAAATGGCAAAGAGACACGCGATCGTGAGATCGTTACCGTCGGTGGAGACTTTAGGGTGCACGACGGTGGTGTGTTCAGACAAGACGGGGACCTTGACGACGAACGCGATGTGCGTGCAAAAGATGTGTGTGGTGGATCGCACGAAGCAAAGAAGTAGTAGCAATAGTAGTAACGGTGGTAGTGGTGCAGGGAGTGGGAGTAGTAACGCGCCCTTATTGAGAGAGTTTGACGTGGAAGGTAACTCGTACGCGCCGGACGGATTGATTCTCGAAGCGTCCAACGGAGTCATTTCTCCGAGACAACAGCGGTTCAACTCCATCAACAAAGACGTGGTGAAACACCCGGCGGATTTACCGTCGGTGTTGCACTTATCCATATGCGCTTCCTTGTGTAACGATTCTACGTTGACGTTCGATTTGAACAAGAGAGAATACGCGAAAATTGGTGAATCGACCGAAGTTGCGTTGCGAGTTCTTTCCGAAAAGATTGGTCTCCCCGGTTTCGACGCCATGCCATCGGCGCTGACAAAGCTGTCCGAGCAAGAACGCGCGTCGTATTGCGCCGCGTATTGGGCCGGACAATTCAAACGTGTAGCGCAAATGGACTTCACTCGAGACCGAAAAATGATGAGTACCTTGTGCTCTCGAAAAGGGACGAACATTTTGTTTTCCAAAGGCGCTCCAGAGGCGGTGTTGGAAAAATGCTCCAACGCTCTCACCAACGGCAAAGGCGCGGCGGAACCGATGAACGATCAAGTTCGCAAAGACTTAAACGACGTCCTCGCGAAGTACGCGAAAACTAGTCTGCGCGTTTTAGCATTAGCCATGCGTCCAATGCCTGCGAAACAAACGCAAATCTCCGCGGAGGATGAAAACGATTTGACGTTCCTAGGTTTCGTCGGCATTGCGGACCCGCCGCGAGCGGAAGTTGCTCGCGCGATTGCCACATGCAGAGGCGCGGGTATTCGCGTCATCATGGTCACTGGGGATAATAAAACAACTGCAGAGTCTATTGGCGCGCAAATTGGCCTCGTCGAAGCGGACGCGTTCGGCGAACCGATCGTTCCAGAAGGTGCGAGTTTACAAGGCGTAGACTTTGAAGAGTTGAAATCGGAACGAGAAAAATCAGAAGCGGCGACGCGATTGACCATTTTCAGTCGCGTGGAACCCTCGCACAAGGCAAAGTTAGTAGAGTTGTTGAAGAATCAAAGGCACGTCGTCGCCATGACTGGCGATGGCGTCAACGATGCCCCAGCTTTGAAAAGAGCCGACATCGGCATCTCCATGGGTTCCGGCACCGCGGTGGCGAAACACGCGAGCGATATGGTTCTCGCCGATGATAACTTTGCCTCCATTGTTTCTGCCGTCGCCGAAGGTCGAGCAATTTATGACAACACGAAAGCGTTCATTCGATACATGGTTTCCTCGAATATTGGTGAAGTCGTGTGCATCTTCATCGCCGCGGCGTTGGGCATGCCGGAGACGTTGTGCCCGGTGCAACTCTTGTGGGTGAACTTAGTCACGGACGGCTTACCCGCCACCGCGCTCGGGTTCAACAAACCTGATCGCGACATCATGCGACAACGCCCGAGATCCCCTACGGAACCTATCGTTGACTCGTGGCTCTTCGTTCGGTACTTGATTGTCGGCGTGTACGTCGGCATCGTCACCGTCGTCGCCTTTGCCTGGTGGTTCATGTACTTTGAAAACGGTCCACTCCTCTCTTGGAGCGATTTGACCTCGTTCGAACAGTGCGTCGAAGGTGCCCACGATTACTCGTGTCAAATATTCAAAGACCGCCGCCCTTCGACCATGTCCATGACTGTCCTCGTCACAGTTGAAATGTTCAACGCCTTGAACGCTTTATCGGAAAACTCCAGTTTATTGAAACACCCTCCGTGGTCTAACAAATGGCTCCTAGGTGCCATCTTCATCTCCATGGCTTTACACGCGATGATTTTATACGTTCCGTGGATGAACATCACCTTCAGCGTGAGCTACTTATCCTGGCAAGAATGGAAAGCGGTTTTATGGCTCTCCTTCCCGGTCATCATCTGCGAAGAAATTCTGAAAGCGTTGACGAGAAAGTTTAAAAAGCGAGCGCGCTTCTGGCGCTTTGGTCGCAAAAGCAGTTTGCTTCCCTCCTCGAGACGGGATCATAGCGGTGGGAATAGCATTAGCGGGAGTAGCCCGAAATTCCACAATCAGCTTTCACCGCACACCATGTGATAGAATGCGAGCGAAAAGAGAGATTTGCGCGTTGATGATGTTTTGGATTTTTTAATACTTATTTTTTAGTTGTTGTTGTGAAACTCAACCAATTTGTCACAAGGTACGCGCTCAAACAGAAAGCCGCGATAATCGCGCGCACCACGCGATCATAAAACATTTTTATCCCTCTCCTCTCTCTCCTCTCTCTCTCTTTCCTTCCCTCCGATGCCGCAAAAGCGACTCTCCATCTGTTTCGTCTCCGACTTCTTCCTCCCTCACGTCGGTGGCGTTGAATTACACATCGCGCACCTCGCCTCGGAACTCGCGCGACGAGGTCACAAAGTGTGCGTGTTCACGCACTCGTACAACGACACCGGTGATGTCGATAATAATAATAATAAGAATAAAAGCGACAAGGAGGTGTATTCTGGCATCAGGTACCTGAGATCCGGCGTGAAAGTCTATTACGTGCCGAGACTGACCATCGGCCAAACCAACTGTTGTTTCCCTACGATTTTTGGCACTTTGAAAATTTTCCGAATAGCGTGCGTCCGGGAAGGGGTGAACGTGGTGCACGCGCATCAAGGCGGGACGCTCTCTCACGAGTGCATGCTGCACGCGAAGACGTTAAAAATACCTTGCTGCGTGTTTACGGACCACTCTTTGTTTGGGATGAACGACGACGTGGCGAGCATTCATAGCAATAAGGTGTTGCGGATGACGCTCGGGGAGGCGGATCGGGCGGTGTGCGTGACGAAGGCGGCGAAGGAAAATACGTGTTTGAGAGGTGGAATGAACGTCGTGCCAGTGCGTAGGGGTGGGAGATGGATGAAAAAAAGGAAAGGAAGAGAAGAGGAGGAAGAAGAGTATGCGTACGAGTTGCGCGGGTTTGATCCGAGGAAGATTGAGGTGATTCCAAACGCCGTGGACGGCGAGGCGTTTTATCCTCCTTCTCGTGCGATGGAGAAAAGAACGGATGTTAGATCTGGTAGTAGTAAAAGTAGTGGTAGTAAAAGTAGTAGTGGTAGTGGTGGTAGCGCTAAAAGAAGCGTCAAGAAAGAGGTCACCATCGTCGTCTGTTCGCGTTTGACGTACCGCAAAGGCATCCACCTTCTCGCGAAACTCATTCCGTTGACGTTGAAAGGTAATAAAAACGTGCGTTTCATAATCGCAGGATCAGGACCGATGGAACCGCATTTACGCGAGGTGTGCGAGAAAACGCACAAGAAAGAGTGCCGCGGAAAAGTAGAATTCTTAGGCGACGCGAAACACGAGGACGTGCCGAATATTTTACGCAGAGGGGATATTTTCTTGAATTGTTCGTTGACCGAGGCGTTTTGTACGGCTATCGTCGAAGCCGCGAGTTGCGGGTTGTTGGTGGTTGCGACAGGCGTCGGCGGCGTTCCAGAAGTGTTACCAGGTCTCACGATGGTCGCTCCTCCGTCGCCATCGCCGCTTGCAGAGGCGAAAACGGGAAGGAGAAGAAAACTCGCGACGGGGAAACCGAAAGAAATACCGTCGTCTTTTTTAGCCCCGCCGACGGTTTCAGGTTTGTTCGAGCAGCTCGAAAAAGCCATAGCGCTCGTCGCGAACGGCGACATAGGAGATCGCGAGCGAGAGGCTATCAGCGATCAAATATTACAAACGTATTCCTGGTCCACCGTCGCGAAAACGACCGAAAATTTGTACTTGGACGTGCTCCTCGAAAAAGAAAAGAAGAAGACTTCAAGCGAGAGCAAAACGACACACAGAGCGCGCTGGGAGCAAAACGCGAAAAAGCGAAAGACGAACGAAGACGACGACACTTTCGCCGACCGCGTGATTGAAAAGTGCACCCACCAAGGCGTCGTCTTCGGCCCTCTCTTGTGTTGCGTCGCGGCGCTCGTGAAACTCTATTTGAAAGCGCTCGAACTCCTAGATCCGGACGAGAACATTCGAGAGAGATCGACTTTTATTCGCGAAAAGACTTTGGATTCGAATCAAGCCGTTGGTATTTCTAATGGTGGAAGAAATGGTGGTAACGACAGCGCGGACGATATCGGTCGGTTTCTCACCGAAAAGTGGAAGGAGGAGAAGAAGAAGAAGAAGAAGAAGTGAAAGACTCCAGCGCTTGGTTGTAATTTTCCTTTTTTTTGTTTTTCGAAATCGCACACGCACAACTAAATTTCTTCATTTTTTCTCATCGCGCGCGACCGTAAAATAAAAAAAGATGGAAGAAACGAATCGGAGAGCGTCGACGAGGAGGAAGAAGGCGCCGTCGCGACCGAAGCGAGGACGAAGAAGCTCCGCGGCGCTCGCCTCGTTCGTCTCGTCTTTCTTCCTCTTTTTGTTCTTCTTAAAATGCGTCGTCGTCGTCGACGTCCCGAGCAAAAACGCACTTTTTTTCGCGGAGGCGTTGGAATTCGATCTCGTTCACCGCGGGGACTCGGAGTACGACGACATGAAGTGCGTGTCGGAGGAGCACAACGAGCGCGCGATAGTATTATTTTCGTTTAAATCAATAGATAAGGTGAAACTTTCGATTAAACTGTTCGATCCGAACGAGAAAGTGGTGAAGCAGTTTGAGGACGTTTCGGAGGGCGATTATGGATTCACCGCGGAGGTTGGCGGGGATTACAAGGCGTGCTTTTTTGCGGCGCACATATCGGCGGAGGATCGCATGAAGCACCGGGTGAGTTTGGAGTGGAAGTCTGGAGTCGCGGCGACAACGTGGGGGAAGATTGCGAAGCAAACGGACGTTGACGTGTTTACGAAGTCGTTGCGCAGGTTGGAGGCGGATTTAATCGAAGTGCACGAGACGATGTTGGAGTTGAGGAAATTGGAGGCGGATATGCGAGATAAGAACGAGGCGACGAATTCCAGAGTCGTTTGGATGGGACTGATTAGTTTGTTCGTTTGCGTTGGTTTGGCGTTTTGGCAGATTTTCTATCTGAAGGCGTTCTTCAAGAGGAAGAAAGTTTTGTGATGAGAGGATTATTATCTAAATGTATCTATTCATCTATTCATCTATCTATTTACCTAAATGCTGCTAAAATCGTGTTTGATTACGTTCTGTCCTCCTTTTATTTAAAAGGTGTAATCGAACAAGCGAAACCATTTCGACCAACGGCGATTGATTTCTCTTTTCGTCGCGCGGCTCAAATCCGCCGCAAAGGCGTTCTTCTTGAAGTTCTGCAACGCTGCGGATCCGATGTACGCTTTCGCTTTCTTTTCTGCGTCGCTCCCTTTGTACTTTTCCTTTTTGTTGTTCAACTCAAACTTGTTGTAAATCTTCTCCAGAGTTTCCAGAGGCCTTTCGTCCAACTCGGCAAAAGGTATTTCCATCACGCGCGTCGGGGAGATGTCCTTCACGTCCTTCTCGTACGCGTCGTGTAAAATCTCCCCTTGTCTAAAAATAAACTCCTCGATCTCCTGTCTATTTCTCGGTGCTTGTAAGAAACAGGACCAGTAATACTTGTCGGCCATGTTCGCCGCGCTTTGAAAGGTTTCATACGGGTGGCGATGGCACACTAAAAATTGCGCTTTCGGGAACATGCGCGCTAAAAGTTTGATCCGAGCCATGTGCACGGGCGATTTCAACACCAATCTTCTTCTTCTTCTTCCCTTCCCTCTTTTTTTCTTCTCCGCGGCGTACGTGACTTTTTGCACGAAATACCAAAAAGAATCTCGCCAAATTCGAGCGTCTTCCAGTTTGCACGGATACTCCTCGTCTTCGCCGTCCAAGCGATAAAACGGTCGAAACGTTTCTTCTAATCTCGGAAACATCAAAGGCGCGTACGGCGACGCCAAGCAACTGGACAATTGGTTCGTGGCAACTTCATCTTCTTGCGGAGTATCGTGCGCCAATCGCATGTTATCCATTGGTCTCGTGTCGTCCATGATCGCCTTTAACATTTCCCTCACTCGTTTCGGAAACAACAAAAACGAGCTCGGAAACCCGACGTCGAACGTCGTGCACGTGTAAAACGAATCCTCGTCTAGAGTTAAGAGATTGTGCAAATGCGTCGTTCCGGTTCTCGGATGACCGACAATAATGATCGGATCGTCACCAACGCGCGTCTTAGAAATCGCGCGACCGTACAACACCATCTCGATGCACGCGAAGAGCGCGTTGAAAAATGACATCGCCGTCAGAAAAACCAGCCGCGGGAAATATCGAACGTATTCGATGTCCGCATAATATTTCCGAACCAACCGAAACCACTGCGGGAAAGTCATCCCGCTCAAAGGGTGGTTCTTCACGCTCGAGAAATCTCTCGGACGCCACGGAATGTGCGCTCTTTCTGCCATTCTCTCTCTCTCTTAAAAAAATGTTCAGTTATTCTGAGAAAACGTGTGTTTGCACTTCTCGCACTCGTAAAAAACCGTCTGCCCTTCGTCCGCGCTTCTCAGCTGCATGGTATAAAACCTCAACACTTGATTCGGACACTTCGGACACGGCTCGTCCACCGTCGCTCTCTCTCTTTCCACGTCGTCGTCGTGTCGTTCGCTCCCAATCTTCGTCCCGTCCGGGTTCCGAGGTTCGATGTTGAATTTGTACAAAAAACTGGCGGCGTTCGAGGACGTTTTCGTCGTTTTCGCGTCGTTGAACACCTTTTCCGTGGAGTGCGACTTGTTGCAGCTCGAGCACGCGATCGTCGGAGACGCGGCGAGTAAGCGCATCGCGTATCCGCATCGCTCGCACGGTGCCGTCATTGTTTTTTTTGTCGTTTGTGGTCTTCTCTCTCTCTCTGTGTCTCTCCCTCTGTGTCTCCTCCTCTCCCTAATAACAAACACGAGAAGAGAGCAAAACGCGTTTGACTCCGAGAGAAACAACACAAACACGCTCTCGTTCGACGCAAAATAAAAAATTTTGAAGAAGAAGAACAAGAAGAAGAAGAAGAAGTTCTCTCTCTTCTGCGTTCCGTTTCGTTCGTGAATGCACCTCTCGGAGGAGCATTTTTCGCACTCGTTAAACTCGTATTTGAAAAAGAAAAAAAACGCAACAAAACAGTAAGAAAAATTGGCACGAGAGCGTGTGCGCGAGAGAAAGAGCAAACGCGCGCGAACGACGTGAACGACGACGACGTGGAAGAGAGAGAGAGAGAGACGCCGAAGAAGAAAAGAGACGCAGCGCGTTCTTTAACTTTCTTTACTTTTTTGGCGCCGTCGTGGTAACCTTTTTGAAAAAGCGCCCGGAAGTAAAAGCGCGAGAGCACACGAAAGGGAGATCTCGCGCGGAGAGAATTTTTGGGATTGCGTTTTGTTGTTGTTGTTGTTGTTTGTTGCGAGGGAAAGAGAGTGAAGAGAGAGTATTGAAGAGAACCACCACTACCTACCCATCAAATGTCTGCGAGCGGAGCGGCCGCCGCGGGCGGTAGCGGTGGTGGCGAGAACGCGAATAATAACGCGGGAACAACAGCGAATGGGAAGCCGTCGCCAATTCGTGGAAGTGGAGGAGGTGGTGGTGGTGGCGGAAGCGGGACGAAGATTTCGCTGTCGCACATCACGAAACCGTCTTCGTCTTCGATGATTCCTCCGCCGACGTACGTCACGGCGTCGTCGTCTATGAACAACAGCAAAGGGAAAGCGACGACAACGGCGGCGATTGGGAAGAGCGTTTTGCCTTCCGGAGGCGCGATGAACGCCGAGGATTTCGTGCTTCTCGCGAAGCAGAAGCAAAAGGAGCAACAGCAACAGCAACAGCAACAGCAACAGCAACAGCAACCGGTAAGAGTGTTTGGCTCGGATGCTTCGCATAAGCCGGCGTTTGGGAAGTCTCCCACGCCTCCTCCTCCTCCAGTGCCTCCCGCTCCCGCTCCCGCTCCGGCTCCGGCTGCTCCGGCTGTGAGTAATCCTCCTCCCGCGAGTACCGGACAGAAGAAGGCGAACGTGTGGACGCGTCCGGTGGGAAATCCCCCGGCGAACGGAGTGCCTTCTCCTGCAAAAGCGGCGCCAGCGGCAGTGGCACCACCGCCAGTGAGCAATGGTAATGCGACCAGCAATAATAATAAGAATACCGGAGCTCAGAATACTGGGAATGTTATTAAATCAAGCGTAGCGACTCAAACGAGCGCATCGATGATCGCAAAGAACAATACTACTACTAATAATAATCAACAACACCAAACAGTAGGGAGTAACGTAAGCAAGGGTACGCCGTCGCCCGTGGCTAAAAAACACCAGCAGCAACCTCAACAACAACAACAAAAAGAGAAAGCGAAATCACCTCTCGTTGAAGCGGCGAAATCGCCGCAAGATCCTCAACCAACGGGTACGGCGACAACAAAAGATGCTACGGTAAGCGCTGGTCCGGAGACCACAACGCCGGCGACGATTACGTCCGTGACGAACAAATCGATGCCTGCGAAATTGTCGAGTGTGGCTGCTGTTGGTGGTAGTCAATCTAACGCTACAAATGCTACAACAACAACAACAACGACAAATACTACCACTACAACGAAGAATACGAAAGTGATTCCAACGCAACCTCTCGCTAGGGGACGGGCCTCACCACCGGCGGATGCGATCTACACCGAAAACGAGTCGCTTCTTACCTCTCCGGGGCCACCGGAAGTGCAAAATAATACAGACGCGAAGAAGAGCAGCACTACCGCAACGACGAAAGCGGCAGCGGCGGTTGCTGAGAAAGAAAGTGCGGCAGCGGCACCTGTAGCAGCACCAGCTGTGAATACGGCGACAGCAGGGCCTGTGAAAGAGTACCGAGGTAAAATTTCGTGTCCTGCGTGTGCGAAAGATTTCGATGGCTCTTCCAAGTTGCGCTTACACGTGATCAAGTGTCGCGTCGCGCACACTGGTGGCTTTAAGGTGGGTTTACTTACCGACGATAAAATCAACACGTTAGTGGCAGACAAACTTCGCGAGGCTCTGCAGGTCGGTAAGGATGTGGCGCAACAGAGGAAAAAGGACGCGGCGTCTGCGGAAAGAACTCCTTCGAAAGCGATGACTGAAGCCACGGACGACGACAGCGATTCGGAAGAACCAAAAATGTTCCAGCCTTCTAAAAAGCAATTAGATGAGAAAGGTAAAGACGGCGGCGATGGAAAGAACAATGCGGCATCAGGTAAAGAGAGAAGCACTTTGCAAGGTATCGAAGAAACGTTACTCGGTGATGGAGATAGCGACTCAGATGACCGAGATTTTGTCGCGCACGCAGCTGACGTAGCCTTGCGAAAGAAGAAGATGCCTTCAAAATATCGCGGCGGTTCGAGCGTTCGCGTCACTCCGGACGATGCGCTCGCGGAGAGATTACTTCGCGACGATGTAAATTTTCCTCCAGCGGAGACAAATTCGACTAGAAGAGACGGTAATCGAGGTGCTGGTGCGAAGAGTGCTAACAAATTAGACGATTTCGAAAGTGACGACGAGCAACGAGCTGCCGTTCGTACGCAGAAACCGAATGATAAAGTGCCGGAAGCTTTGAGATGCACTCGAACAAACGGCGTGTGGCGCTGTTCAAAAGAAAAGGTTGCCGGCGCGATGTTCTGCGAAAAGCATTTGCCAAAACCCGCGAAATCGAAGGCTGCAAAAGGGAAGTCTGGGCTTGGGAAAGAAACTGTTGATGATATCGAACCCGAGAAGGAGGATTTGTTGACGGAAGATGACGAGGAGGAGGATGAAGAAGAAACGGTGGTGCCGGACAAGAAAGATACAAGCTTTCGAGGACGGAAGCCGCACCTTCTCGTGTCTGGAGATGCGGTGAAAAAACCAGTCTCCCTATCTGGAAAAGCGCTCGATTGTCCGCACTGTGGGAAGCATTTCGAGAAGAATTCCCCGGGAAGATCTTCACACATTCGCTCGTGTGAAGCCAAAACTCGAAAAGCTGGTGGTAAAATTCGAAATTCAGTTTCACTTTCACCGACCCCAGTAAAATCTGTCGCAAAGTCAAAGAAAGCTGTGGCGGCGCCTGCTCCGGCTCCATCTCCTCCCCCATCATCGAAAGCTGCCCCTGCGAGTGAGTTCACGTGCAGGAAATGCGGCAAAGTCTGCGGAGGTCGGGGTCCTCTTACGATGCACGAGCGGTCTTGTAAAGGCGTCTCGAGTGATAAAGCTCCCGCTTCGAGCGCATCTATTTGCGAGAAATGCGGCAAAGTGTGCGGAGGACAGCGTCAACTGACGATGCACGCGCGAGCGTGTAAGGGCGACTCGGGCGTCTCAGAGCCACCAGTCGCAGAGCCTCCAGTTGCCTCTTCTCGGAAGAAACGAGGGCGACCTGCGGATGTGCCCGCGACTGCAGAGGTACCAGCAAAAGTCCCCAAACCGACGATGAAATACAAGAGTAATGCTGGAAAGCCGGATTGGATGTGCCGTGCCCGGGGAGGAAACTGGATCTGTCATGAAACTAAAGCTCCTGGCGATGACAACTATTGCAAGAAGCATGCACACATGAGAAAAGGCTCAAAGAGAAAAGGCGCGAGCGCACCGGCAACTGAACCAGCAGCAGCGAAAAAAGCGAAGAAGACGAGCGTTCGAATTAGTTTTCAAACCAAGTTTTGTGGATATTGCATTCATGAGAAGTTCCAAGAAAGGGACGACTTGGTGGCGCATTTGAAGACGAGACATGGCATTACCGACGTCGTGGTATCGAATCTTCCAGTCGAAGGGGTGCCACTAATGCCCAAATACGACCCTGACGCTGCACCGGAGATGCGTTCTCCGTCACCGTCGCCCGTGCCTGAACCTCTTCCTCCGGCTCGTATTGCAGCTGTGGAATCCGCTCCAGTCTTGTTTCAGCAAGCACCCGTCGAGGATGCACCGCGCGCTGTGGGAGACTTTACGTGCAAGAAATGTGGTAAAGTGTGTAGGAGTAAAGGCCCATTTACGATGCACGTGAGAAGTTGCAAAGGTACTAACGCCGCGTCCAATGCGAGCAAGCCTGCACCCGCAGCAACAAAAGCAGAAGCACCGGTTGGCAAAGTCGGAACCAGACGACAGCAGCTGAAGGAACCGCCTTCCTCGGACGTTGGAGTAGCCTCGCCGTCGGTTCCAAGAAAAGACGTTGCGGTCGTTAGCATGGAACGAAACGAGCGCAGCTCTTCTTTGGTGTTGGCTGTAGCCAACAACACGTCTAGCGGCGGCGCCGTTGCTGCCGTGGCGGATTCGGCAGAAATCGCAAAGCTTCTTGAAATTGTGAATGCCCAAAACGCGCGCATTCAGCAGCAAGATATTGCAATAAAAAAGCTCGCCGACCAGTGCTTGCTCATGTCTCAGAATATCAAAACTGGATGGTTACCTCCATTCGATCCGACAGCGGAAATAAAGCGGATCAAGGCCCCTGGTGCGAACCCGGGATATAACCCGATTATTCAATTCGGACGCTTGTTGTGGCTCACCGGTATAGTCTCTCGAGAACTGTCCAACGACGCGGGAGAACAAACGCTCTCTGCTTTGCAGAATATGAAGTTTATGCTCACGCAAGCCGGAACTGATTTGAAACACTTGTTGAGAGTCACGTTACACGTGAGCGACATTCGAGTCATGGAGAAGACGGCGAGTGCGTGGAAAGAGTTTTTCATTAAAAGGAACGGCATGAAGGAAGAGGACTTACCGGTGCGACTAACGACGCAGTCGGTGTTGAAGGATCCAAAGTTTTTAGTCGAAGTGCACGCCGAAGCGGTAGTGCCGGAGAAGAAAGACGATATGAAAAGCGCGGCTGACGGTGCCAGAGCAGCTCTTGGAAACGCCTAAAGAGAAGAACAAGAAGGAGAAGTTGTACAAACTGAGAAACACTACCGTATATACGAGAAAAACATAAAAGCGATGTATAAAATAGAAAAAGAGAGAGAGAAAGGAACGAACACGACGTAAATTAAAGTAATAATAAGTCACAACACACACACGAATCCAAGTTAATCCAAAGTTTTAGTTTTAGCACTTCTTTACGCTTCAACTTCTTCTTCTTCGTACTCTTCTTCGTACTCTTCTTCTTCCTCTTCTTCCTCTTCCTCCTCTGCGGCCGACTGTCTCTCGCGTTTATTCTTCATCTTCTTTTCCTGTTCGTACCTCTTATTCACCTCATCTTTAGTCACTCTCGGCACAATATACATAGTCATCGCGTTTCCTTCCATCCCGGGTTGCTTTTCTAAAGTTCCGTACTCTTCGATGTCTTCCACAAATCGATCGAACATCTCTCTCCCGATGTGTCGGAAATCATTCTCCCGCCCGCGAAACTGGCAAATCACTTTCACCTTGTCACCGTTGCTCAAAAACTTCTGCGAAGATCTCAATCGAACGTCGTAATCGTGCGTATCAATGTTATATCGCATTTTCACCTCCTTCAACTCCACTTGCGTCAATTTTGCCTGTCGTTTCTTCTCGCGGTCTTTCTTCTCTTTTTCGTATTTGTACTTGGAATAGTCCATGAACTTCGCCACGGGAGGGTCGGCTTCCGGACTAACGATGACCAAATCCAAACCTAACTCCTCGCCTTTTTCCAGCGCTTCTTCCGTGCTCATAACCCCGAGCATTTCCTTCTCCGGGCCTAAAACGCGCAATTCCTCGAAATCCAAAAGTTGCTCGTTCCTCAACGGGCCTTGGTTCGGGTTTCGCCACGGACCGCGATTGCGCCCGCGACCGCCGCCTGAACGCCGACCGCCGCCTCGCCCACGACCACCTCGCCCACGACCGCCTCGCCCCATCGCGTGAACGACTTGCAGTTCCCCTCTACCTCTTCTCGGGATGGACTCGTCGTTCACTTCCTCTGCGGCGGCGGCGGCGGCGAGCGCTACCGAACATCTCGAAGAAGGTGAAGAAGAAGGAGAAGAAGAAGAGGAAGAGGTTACTTTCATCATCATCATTCGCCCAATTTCCAATCGGCAGCTCTCCACGACGTCGGACGAGCACAACGCGTCTGCGTTTCCTTCCTCCGCGCATCCTCTCGCCGTCACTTTCCCCCCTCGTTCGGCGCCGTTCGTTCCGCTCGCGTTTCGATGGTGTTGGTGTTGGTGTTGCTGCTGCTGATGATGATGACGACGCAGAAGGAAAGCTGCTCTTTTTTGATGCGTCTTCCCGACGGAAGAAGAAGCATTAGTAGTAGCAGCAGCTGCAGCAGCGGTGGTGATGGTTGCAAACATCGCGATTCTCTCTCTTCTCTCTCTCTCTCTATATATATATATATATGTGTAAAGGCTGTCGTCGCTTCAAAGGCGGTGGGGGACGACGGGGGCGCAAACCTTCTTTTTGTCGATGTAGTGGATAGGAGGAAGGTTCCGGTTTTTCGAGTTTTTGAACGTTTAGGGTTTATATGAAACCCTAAAAAAAGAAAAAAAATGAGCACATGCTTCTGCTTTTTTTTTCTCCAGAAGAAAAAGAAAAAGAAAACGACGACGATTGCGCGCTTCTCCCTCGTCCGCCGACTACTCGCAGTTGGAGCGGCGACTTCCAGAAAAAGAGGAGGAGAAGGACGGCGAGACGCGTCTGCTTGCATCCTCGCGCAGAATAATAATAACACCTCGAGCAACAAAACGCATCTCTTCTGTCTTTCCCCCGGGAAGCAAAAAAGCATCATCGCGTCCGTAACGACCTCTTCCAGTTGTTTATCGGGAGGAGTGGTATTATTCGAAGAAAGAAGAGCGCGGCATCAACATCGTCGACATCATCAACGAAGGGGAGGAGAAGGAGGAATACGAACGCCGCGAAGAAGAGAGATGGGGTGCTGCTGCTCCAAAAACGACGCGAAGGAAGAAGAGCCGCCGGATGAAGTTGTTGCTCCGAGGAAAGGCATACTCAAACCAACCTCGAACTTTGCGAAGAAGAAGGAGGAAGGAGGAGCTCTGAAAAAGAAAGGGTGGAGAGACCCGATCGATGCGAAAAAAGTGCTCTCGTTTTGGTTCACGGAAGAGGCGTATTTCGCGGAGGAGAAGACGCGCGCGCTGATGCGCACGAGGGAGTATTCGTCGAAGATGAGCAGCGAGTTGTGGTACTCCGGGTCGAAAGAAGCGGACGAGAAGTGCAAGCAACATTTGCGCGCTGAAGTTGTCGTCGCGCAGAAGGAAAAGTTGACGGAAGCGCAACTGGCGAAGAACGCGTTTTCGAGCGCGACGACGCGGTTGGACGCGATATTCGCGAGAGTTATTTTGTTGGACCAAATCAGCAGGAACGTGTTTCGAGGGACGGAGAAAGCGTTCGCAGGGGACGAGTGCGCGTTGCGGTACGCGAAATTTATCGTTCGCGAAGAGCTGGGAGACGATTTACCTCCCGCCGCGCTTGGATTTATCGTCAGTCCGTTTTTACACTCTGAGCTGGTCGAGGACCACGTGTTGGCGGAGAAGTTTTGTAGGAAAATGATAGACAAGAACGGCGCGAACACGCCGCTGGAGTGGACGTTGAAATACGTTTTAGGACACAAAGAAGTGCTAGAAATGTTCGGTCGATACCCGCACAGGAACGAAATATTAGGAAGAGAGACGACGGCGGAAGAGGCGCAGTGGTTGGTTTCCGCGCAAGTCCCCGGCTGGGCGAAGAGTCAAAAGAAAAAGTAAAGCGGCAGTTCCCTCATAGAAGAGATTTTAGGCATCGATGTTAACGAAAGTCGTCTCGCGCGATTACTTCACGTTCGTTGACGATGGTATTAATGCTTGATGGTAGTGTATAATATACGTGTTTTATATTTATAATCTAATGATACAACTTGGATTCGTTTCCGTTTCTTCTTCTTTAAAAGCCCGGTTTCTTGTTCGACCCGGTCGCTAAATCCTTCAACCCCATGGCGAGCATTCCAAACGCACTCGCGGTCATCGCCAACGGAATCGCGACCGAGGAGATCATATCCGTCGTGCCTTTCAAGTGCACGTGTTTGTGTTGCTGCTGGTAAAACTGTTGTTGTTTGCGCGCGGCGGCGTGAATTGAAAAGAGAGAGAAGAGAGAGTGAGTGATACAAAAATCAGATCGTTTTCCCTAAAAAGAAGAGACGAGCCAAAATTTTCTTCCCCGTCGAGTGAGGATAAAAAGAAAAAAATACCCTCCCCCAACCTCGCGCCGCGGGACAAATAGGAGAAAGATCGTCGTCGTCGTCGGTTCTAGTCCTTCGTCGTTCTCTTACCTTTTGCGCTTTGAGCACGTTTTCAAACTTTGACATGATTGAGTGTGCGTGTGGTTTTAAACTGAGGCACGAAAAGTAAATTTTTCATCTCGCGTGTGGTGAAAGTTTTTGGAAAATATAAACCCTAAACCCTAACCTTTGCGTGTGATGGAAATCATCCACGACTCACTCTACTACCACTCCGAGACAACAAAAGAGAGAGAGAGAGAAAGAAAGAAGAGGCAGAAGAAGATGTTCAGGTCCACTCTGTTCGGAGAGAAGAGCGGCGGGCCTTCTTCTTCTTCTTCTTCTTCTTTTCCCGTGGTCGGGGAGCCGACGACTTTTCCGTCGGCATCATCATCGTCATCG
>Ga0255768_10003075_pt1 | contig 16665 bp, 16 predicted proteins | sample 071ome_33_FD_179983 | JGI IMG/M metagenome (GOLD analysis project Ga0255768, IMG submission 179983) | Coastal salt marsh microbial communities from the Groves Creek Marsh, Skidaway Island, Georgia - 071412AT metaG (version 2) | ecosystem: Environmental > Aquatic > Marine > Intertidal zone >...
ATCGGGATCTGGCCATGCACAACTCGGACAATCAACTCCTCCCTTTTGATTTAGGTTAAACAGCGCTTTTAATCCACGAGCTGGGCCCATTTCTGAAAACACATGTTGAACCGCCACCTTAACTCCCGTAATTCCAGCAGCCGCATCCGAAACATCGTGCAGCCTTAACTTTAATAGTTTTTCGGGGTTTTCAGGATTCGTGAATTGTCTTTTCTTACCCATAGGAATTCACTAGCAAACGGCGTTGGGATTTGGATAATTATCGCTTTGATCTTCAAATGTGTTATCCAAACAAACAAAATCCTTTTCTACCAATAGAAACAATTCAGTACCATTGGGCAATATTTGAATATGCTGGAATCCGACTTCGTTGGACTCAGTCCATTCATCTGCTATGGATTTGGGCATGAAAAAGATGATTTCATTTTCTGATTGATTCCATTCAGCCGCGAGATGTGTATAATCCTTCGATCGTTGTAAACGGTACTTAAATACCCCACCCATCAATTCTGTTTCGGAGGTATACACTCCGTTTATTGCAAAATTTTCAACCTCGGTTTTTGTCAGACGAAATCTAACAGAATTTCCCTTGATCCTAATCTTCATGCTTCTTCGAATATACTAATCAAAATTGAATCCTTTCCACTGAGGAGTATACGTTGAATCGATTGGATTTCAAAAACCCAACCAGAGTAATGCCATACTCCTCTGCAAGTTCAATGGCCAACGAGGAAGGAGCACCGATAGCGCATATCATTCTCACCCCTGCCATGCTTGCTTTTTGTACCAATTCAAAACTTGCCCTACCGCTCAAGAGTAACACACCATTGAATAATGGCCAATGATTTGAATCCCACAGCGCACCAATGAGTTTATCCAATGCATTATGTCTTCCAACATCTTCTCGAAAGTCTACCAATGCCCCTTGCAAATCAAACCAAGCAGCTGCGTGGATACCTCCCGATTGGTCAAACCCTGCCTGTACTTTTCTCAAGCTTTGAGGCAATTGAGACAACAATTCCTGTGTAATTTGCCATTGTTTTTGAGGAATAACTATGGGGCAGACGGATTTCACGGCTTCTATGGAGTTTTTACCGCATACCCCACAGCTTGAAGAGGTATAAAAACTCCGCTCTAACCGCTTCCAATCAATGATAACGTCATCGTTGAGCGTCACCAAAACTTCCGCATTTTCGCTCTCTTCGTCGATCGTTATCTTCTGAATATCCTCTCGTGATTTTATCACTCCTTCGGTAAATAAGAACCCAGAAACTAAATCGATATCGTTTCCTGGTGTCCGCATGGTAATGGACAAAGGTTTTGAATCAAATTCCCCATTTTCATTTACAGACCGCACCACGATAGAAACCGGCTCCTCAACGGAAACCAGATCCTTTACATGGGAAACATTTCCATCTGAAAACCTAATTATTTCAACGGGCTCTATATTGTATTTGGTCATGGGGTGTATCGAAGCTCTTTAACTCTTCTATATTATTGGGTTTTAGAATAACAGGGTTCCTTGATGCCAAAAACTCTCTGAGGGAGTCGTTTCCATTGTTGAAACAATCAAATATATGCCTTAAATCGCTTGAATGGTAAATCGCACACAGCGGTTCTAATATATCTGATGTTGGATTCTTAAAACAAACCGACTGATTCCTTATTCGATACGTTTGGACTAAGTCATCAAGCGTTTTGGCTCGAAGCATAGGGTAATCAATTCCCATAACAAAAATGCTTTGATCTGGGTATTGTGACACGGCAGTCAATAAACCGCTAATGGGACCATGGTCTTTGAATTGAACTCCATCTTTTAGGATATCTTCATCGGTTAACTGGGCGTCGTTACTATTGATGACTACCCTCGAACAAAAATGGCTCAGTTGTTCTTGGACATATCGCCATTGCGGTATATCGTGATACTGGATAAGTGCTTTATTTTTCCCCATTCGAGACGACTTCCCGCCAGCAATTACTAGGCCCATTAATTCTGTATCCCCGTCAAACCAAGGTCCTTTATTGATGGTCGCATCTTGCAGTTGATACTTCTTGATGGCCTCATTTAACAGTGTATTGCGGATAATCAGAATCAGGTGGGGACGTTGTCGCCTATTCTGATATTCCGTTAAGAATGTGGAGAACGCATCATGGATACCACGATTTTGGTTTACTTCAAGTTTACCAATTTCATCAATCACGATATATTCCTTTTCCCATTGATGTCCAAGCGACATTATTGCTTTTTCCCAAATGCGCTTATCAAAAACAAATCGCCCTACTGCTTCTTGAAATTCCGGTGGTATTTGATCTTGTCGTACTTGCAATCGATGATATGTATTGGAATGCGCATCCCACAATTTTCGACCGTCCGATGTTGATTCTGGTGTCAAAAAGCCGCCCACTCGGATTTCCGGGTTGTTTTGGATGAATCGTTTTATCAAAGTGGTTTTACCCACTCGAACAGGCGCGCTTAAAATATGGATCTCACCTTTCATCGTCCATGTGTACTCGTTTGGCAATTAATAACTCCACTCCTTTTAAATATCGATCAGGGCGCCATTTAGCTTTCTTTGTTAGTTCCAGGGCTTGAGTGTATTCCGTACGTATGGAGATAAATTCAGAGGTGATTTTTGCCACATCCGCAGCATAACCTTCGTCTTGAGTTTGCTTTTTTAACCACCATTTGAACAAAGGATTGACTACTCCAAATACCAATATTATCGCAGCAACGCTCCTTATTACAATGTAAATCAAATTATTCGTATCCTCCTCGATCACAATAAACACCCCTAAAATACCCACCATCATCATTAAGTAATAGAGGAAAAATATGGATTTAAAACGTCGGGGCTTCCGAACCGATTCGGATTCATCAACTTGTGAAACTTCATCCGTCCATCGTTTTTTATTCAATGGGAGTCTTTGCCGCACTCCACCAATCCAAATCCCTAGAATCAATCCCCAAAAAGAATAAAGCAAAACGTAACCAATTATGTAGTTGTATGCCACATTGCTTTCTACTTGAAAACCAAAAGAATCCAACACAGATTTGGAAAAAGAATCAAAGGCCCTCCAAATAGATTCACCGTACAAGATGGTCATGATAATAAACTTCTGAGAAGCCGATTCGATCATCGACACGATCGAAAACAACAACACCGCAATTCTGAAATTCTTCACTAGGGTAAAAAATAAAGCAGCGGCTATACCCTGAAATGCAACCGCCAAATATGCCGGTGGTGGAGAGTGCGGACTTGCACCAGCTTTCACTAAAATCACATAAAATGTGGCTTGTAAAATAGTTTTGACCTTGTTCGTGGTGTTTAAGCTCATAACCGCCAAAATGATCACAGCCGAACCACCGACCAAAAAACCAGTAAGAGGAACCCTAAGTGCATGTAAAATCCCACCCAATGTGACTTCCAGGAACGCCCAAATTGCCGTTAATTGAAAAATATTACTCGAATTTGATTGGTTGGTCATTTGAATCATCACAAAACTAGGGGTTCGAGCCGAAACTTAACAGCAGATTAAATTTGTATCGAATAATCCTTGAATCTATGGATTCTATGACTTGTGGTACAAGAATAGAGCTGAAACCATCGATCTTTGAGACATGAAATTTTCTAAATTATTTTTGATTGCATTATTAAGTACCGGCCTTTTGGCTTCATGTGGTGGCTCAGAAGAAGCTGCTCCTGCTGAGGAAACCTCTACAGAAGAAACTTCAACAGAGAACAATGAAGAGTCTGTGTCTTCTGAAGAAGGTATTTCTCAAGTTACCATCGAAGCAACAGACGACATGAAGTACAACCTTAAAACCATCGAGGTGAATGCTGGTGACCAAGTTGTACTAACGTTAATAAACAAAGGGAAAATGCCCAAAGAAGCCATGGGTCATAACTGGACACTACTCAAGCAAGGTGTTGATTTGGAGGAATATTCATTGGCGGCTGCAAAAGAAAAAGACAACGAATTCCAAGTTACAGGAAGAGAAGGCGATGTGATTGTACATACTAAATTACTTGGACCTGGGGAAAGTGAAACCATTACATTCACGGCACCCGAGGTTGGAACCTATCCCTTTGTATGCACATTCCCAGCACATTACGGAATGATGAAAGGTGATTTTATTGTTAAGTAAATCAAGATATTTGACAACAAAAAAGCCCGCTTGTAAGCGGGCTTTTTTGTTAAAAGGTGCATGATCTTCGGTTTCGATTCAGTTGCTCACTTACCCTGAGCGATCCCTTTTCCGCATGCACAATATGTACTTGTTCGTCATGATCATCCATCAATAGAGTATTCTTTAATTTCCATTTAAACGCACTATTCTTTAAAGGGTTGGTTAACTCCAAATAAAACCATGTGGCATCTTCTTCTTTTTCGTAACCAACAAGTTGCAGTTTGGCTGGAACCCATGTATGTGGTAACGTTTCGGTTTTGTAGTTTAGTTTTACATATTCCAATAGATATGCTTCAACTTGTTTTTTTAAAGAATCGGACACTTCTAAAGGACTAAAGGTGATCCCTTTCTTAAGTAATGATTTTTGAAGGTCATCGGTAAATACCCGAACCTCCATGTTCACTTTTTTTCCTTCTATGATTTTAACCTGAGTGACACCCACATAAAATGGATGCATGGCAGTAGAAACCATCCAAAGCGTAACGAGCAGAGCAAAAAGATGTAGTTTTGTTCTCATTAATTAATTCGAAGATAAATTCTTTCAAACATTGGATATCATCTTTTGGATAAAAACAGGTTTTACTCATATCCTAGATTTCAATGGGTATGACCATATGTTATTTCTCTGGATGACCTTCTTAACCTTAGATCTGAAAGAAATCAAATCTATCCTCATTAAAATAACGGCTTTTACCATTGCTCATTCAGTCACCCTCGCACTAAGCGCAATGGATATACTTAGAATCAATTCATCCTTAATTGAGATTCTTATCGCCGTTTCCATACTTCTTGCCTCTATAATTTCTTTGGTTAAACCTCAAAAACAGATTCATTTTCAAACCAAAATAGATTTAGCACTCATAGGAGTTTTCGGATTAATACATGGTGTAGGTTTTTCAGGTTTATTAACCTCGTTGTTGGGTAAAGGAACTGCGGTTATCCAACCATTGTTTGCCTTTAATATTGGATTGGAAATAGGTCAAATCATTTTCATCATTCCATTGATACTGTTGCAGACTTGGATGAGTCAAAACACGACAACTTGGAAACCAAAGTATATACAAATAGCAAGCATTGCTGGTGCAGTTATTTCTCTGATGCTAATCGTCTCGAGACTTTAATAAAGACCGTTCCCTTTTTATTATCTTCGCCGCTTATGTCGAGAAAAATCATTTCTTGTTTAATAGTCTTGGTATCGGGCTCGTTTGGAACTATTCTATATGCTCAGAATCTAAAAAACAACCCTACCTCGAATCACGGTAATAAATTCGAACAACTGGGAAGTATCCTTGCAGATCCAAGTGAATACCGAAATGCGGCTGGTGCTCCAGGCCATAAATACTGGCAACAAAAAGCAGATTACAAAATCAACGCCAAGTTAGATGAAGAAAACAGAACATTATTCGGCGAAGAGGTTATAACCTACACGAATAACTCCCCAGACCCATTAAGCTATTTGTGGTTACAATTGGATGAGAACCAGCATGACCCTAATGCTGAGAGTAATTTCTTCAACGAAGAAAACTTAGGTAATAATCCATTTAAAACAGATCAAACCATTCAAGCGGAAAAGCTTGAGGTGTTAGATATTGAAAATCGTTTGAAAGGATACGGTGTAAAAATCCAACATGTACTTGATAAAAAAGGGAATAAGCTGACCTACACCATCAATTATACGATGATGAGAGTTGACCTTCCTAAAGCGCTAAAATCGGGTGAGTCTTTTACCTTTCAAGTAAAATGGCGATATAAAATACCAGAGAGAATGAAAATTGGTGGACGTGGTGGCTATGAGTACTTTGAGGAAGATGGTAATGACTTATTTACGATTTCTCAATGGTACCCGCGCATGTGTGTTTACAGTGATTACCAAGGTTGGAACCATAAGCAGTTCACAGGAAGAGGTGAATTTGCTTTGGTTTTTGGGGATTTCGAAGTGAATATGGATGTTCCAGCAGATCATATCATCGCTGCAACCGGCGAATGCCAAAACTACAAGCAAGTATTAAGTAAAAGTGAATACGAGAGATGGCTAGAAGCGAGAGAATCCAATACCCCTGTTCAGATTGTAACATTACTAGACGCTAAAAGCAAGGAAAAACAACCCAACAAATCAGAGAGAAAAACATGGAAATACAAGGCCGAAAATGTACGAGATTTTGCCTGGGGAAGTTCCAGAAAATTCACATGGGACGCCATGGGTATTGATGTAGACGGCAAGAAAGTGATGTGCATGTCATACTACCCCAAGGAGTCTTACGCCTTGTACAATAAATACTCAACAAAAGTGGTAGCACATACCATCAAAACATATTCAAAATTCACCATTCCCTACCCTTACCCTGTTGCCATTTCGGTTGAAGCTTCCAGCGGAATGGAATACCCCATGATTTGCTTCAACTACGGAAGAACGGATAAGGAAGGTAATTATACCGAAGCAATTAAATACGGAATGATTGGTGTAATCATCCACGAGGTGGGACATAACTTTTTCCCCATGATCATCAATTCAGATGAGCGTCAATGGAGCTGGATGGATGAGGGTTTAAATACCTTTGTGCAATTTTTAACGGAACAAGAATTCGATAATAATTATCCATCAAGAAGAGGACCAGCCCATAAAATTGTGGACTACATGAAGCTTCCAAAAAACCGACTGGAACCTATCATGACCAATTCGGAAAACATCATAGAATTTGGTCCAAATGCTTATGCGAAGCCAGCAACTGCATTGAACATCCTGCGAGAAACGGTCATGGGAAGAGAGTTGTTTGATTTTGCGTTCAAAGAATACTGCAACCGTTGGGCATTCAAACATCCGCGTCCTTCTGATTTCTTCAGAACCATGGAAGACGCTTCAGGAATTGACTTAGATTGGTACTGGCGAGCTTGGTTCTACGATATTGAACCCGTAGATATATCCTTAGATTCTGCCTGGGGATTCCAAGTGACTACACCGAAAGTCGTCCCTGTAAAAATGGATACGAGCAACGCCATTCAGCTAGAGCGAATCGGAAGAAGAAGAAATGGTAGGCCCGTGGTACGCGAGGATTTCAAACATATCTCACAGCTAAGAAACAAAGCCGAAGGAATCGAGTTTGCTGTTGATGTGGACACTACCCTTCGCGATTTTTACTATTACTACGATGAAAATAAAGATGATTATCTCATCCAACAAAGGAATCAGGCCTCCACAAGCGGGTTAAGAGTTCGTAATCGTTTTGATAAGTTAGCACCGTTAACAGATGAAGAACGGAGTCGTATTGATGACAACTATTACTACCAGTTGTACCTCAGCAATAAAGGTGGTTGTGTAATGCCGGTCATCATTGGTTGGGAATTTGAGGATGGGAGTACGGAGATCGATTATATCTCAGCTTACGTGTGGAGAAAGAACGAGTTTAATATCCGTAAAGCTTTTGTCAAGCACAAAAAAGTTGTAAAAATCACTTTAGACCCTATGAAGGAAACGGCAGATATCGACACATCCAATAACGAATGGCCGAAGGCCAACGAAATCAGTCGATTTGAGGTATTCAAAGCCAAACAAATTGAACGCGAACCTAACAGCCCAATGAAGCGCTTAAAAAACAAGCGTTAATTAGTGGTAAAAAAGTACTTTGTCTTTAGATATCGTTAGATTTGCGAAAACATTCTTAGCCTTCAGTTAAAAACTAGAGTGATTTCCTTCAAACGTATCTACGAGCGCATACTAGATAAACTCACCCATCTTCCAAATGATAAATGGAAGCTCAGTGTTTTAAGTGCCTTACCGTTTTGGGTGGGTTCATTTGCAGTGGGATTGGTAGCGGTGTTTTACGCTCAATTGTTTGGATGGGCAGAGGAAATCTTCATTTACTTAGTGGAAGAAATACACTATTGGATGTTCTTGATTACACCCATACTTTTTATTGGTTCATTTTTATTGGTTCACAAGTATGCTCCTTACGCCAATGGTAGCGGTATCCCTCAGGTAACTGCTTCATTGGAACTCATACAAAATCGTCGGTCTAATAGGGTAATCAAACTCTTAAGTTTACCTATCATCTTGGTAAAAGTGGGATCGAGTTTTCTGATGGCCTTGGGTGGTGGAATCATCGGGCGTGAGGGACCAACGATTCATATAGCTGGATCTATTTTCAAAAAGATTTATGACATTCTACCGGACTGGTGGCCTCGTATTTCTCCAAAAAACATGATCATGACGGGAGCGGCGGCAGGGTTAGCGGCGGCATTTAATACCCCACTTGGAGGGTTGGTCTTTGCTATTGAAGAACTGACCAAAACACATTTCAACAACTTCAAACATTCCATCTTTATTGGTGTTGTAATCGCTGGTATTACTGCTCAAAGTACGGTAGGTAGTTATCTTTATTTGGGATATCCCTTGGCCGTAAATATTGGTTACGGAATGGTTTTCGCTGTTGTGTTATCTTCATTGATTACTGGTTGGTTCGCAGGTGTATATAGCCGTTGGGTAGTTGCATTGATTAGTTGGAGGAAGAAACTCAACTTCAATAAAACCTTGCTATTCCTTGCAGGTATATCTGTGCTCATCACAGCGATGGCTATATTTATGGATCATAGAATTGCGGGCCCAGGAAGAGAGATTATACTTGGCTCGTTGTTTACATCTGACAAATATTTAGAGTGGTATGTACCGATTGGCAAGTGGGTTGGTTCAGCCTTATGCTTTAGTTCAGGTGCTGCTGGTGGTGTTTTTGCCCCATCATTAAGCATAGGTGCTTCCATTTCTGCTACCATCTCTGGGATCTTAAATTTAAGTCCTGACAATACAAATTTATTGATCATGACGGGAATGGTCGCTTTTCTGACCGGGATAACCCGTAGCCCATTTACCTCAGCCATATTGGTACTCGAAATGACGGATAGACACAATCTTATCTTCTTTTTCATGCTTGCTGCTCTGTTTGGTAGTATTGCTGCGAAATCCGTATTCCGAAAGTCATTGTACGAACATATCAAAGAAGGCATCCTTCACGATTTCCAAAAAAAGCAATAAAAAAGGGCCTGTGTTAGAGGCCCTATATCTTGTGGTTATAGTATTTATTACTGACCCTGACCTAGGGAAAATGCGTCCCTTCCATCGAAAGAATATAAATTCTCCGTTTTGATGCTGTCAATCTCATGCTCTTCAGCTCCAGCCAAAATACCGACAATATCCTTCTTCGTGAGGTTATACCCTTCTACTGGTTTATATCGACAACGCCAATGATCTGTGCAGAATGTTTCTTCAAATCCATTGGGCCATACTTTGATACCTCTATTAGTAATCATCGATAATTTGATATTGTCAGATTCCAAAGGACTCAACAAAGCCGCTAATTCATTGGCATCCGTCCCATTCCAATCTACAAAAACATCCACCCCTTTCAAGAGCTTTTCTTGTTGAGGCTTCTTTTTATATTTCGGTAAGTTCAAAACCGCATCTTTTTTGTATTCAACCGGCGCAAACATCTCTGGCATTTCACCCAAATTGGCAATTACAGCTTCAGCAAACTCTTGTGTTCCGACCTTCTGTTTACTAAGGCCATCCTTGTAAATATCCGCAGTGTGAATTCCTTCTTCTAAGGTTCTCAACCAAGCATTTTGAATCTTTTCTGCGATATGTGTTTGACCAATATGATTTAACATCAAAATAGCCCCCTGAATCAATCCTGAAGGGTTTGCAATATTTTGACCTGCAATAGTTGGTGCAGATCCGTGAATAGCTTCAAACATTGCACAACTTTCTCCGATATTCGACGAACCACCCAATCCCACGGAGCCCGTAATTTGAGCTGCTATATCGGAAATTACATCACCGTATAGATTAGGCATCACAATGACGTCAAAATACTCAGGGGTATCCGCCACTTTTGCTGCTCCTATGTCTACAATCCAATGTTCGGTTTCAATATCTGGATACTCCTTGGAGATTTCATCAAATACCTGGTGAAACAATCCATCGGTTTGCTTCATGATATTATCCTTGGAGAAACAGGTCACTTTTTTACGCCCATATACCTTTGCGTATTCGAAAGCATAGCGTACGATTTTTTCGGTACCAGGTCTTGAAATCAATTTTAGGCACTGAACTACCTCATTGGTTTGCTGATGCTCAATTCCCGCGTAAAGATCTTCTTCATTCTCCCGTATGATTACCAAGTCCATATCGGGGTGTTTAGTATCCACATATGGGTGTAAACTAACACAAGGGCGAACGTTCGCATACAAGCCGAGAGCCTTACGCATACTCACATTCAAACTCTTGTAGCCTCCACCTTGAGGAGTGGTAATGGGTGCTTTCAATAAGACCTTATTTTGTCTAATAATGTCCCAAGATTCAGATGAAATACCGGAGGTATTACCCGACAGGTACACCTTCTCTCCTACTTGAATTTCATCGATTTCAATTTCCGCACCGGCGGATTTTAGAATTTTTAACGTGGCATCCATTATTTCAGGACCTATTCCATCGCCTTTGGCCACGGTTATTCTCGTATTGCTCATTCCTTTTTCTCATGACAAAAATAGTCAACCACCAACAAACTACAAGAGAAATGACGCACTCTTATATCAGGTGAGAGTAAGTTATCAAATAACCCTATTTATTTTGGGGCTTCCATACAGAAAACAGGAGGCTCCCGGCGAGGAGAGACACAATCACCAATAGATTATGGAAGTGATTAAAACCCCATGCATGGAAATGGTCTTCAAAAATCATTTTACCTCCAATGAACACGAGAATAATGGCTAGGCCATACTGCAAGGCCCAGAATTTATCTATACCATGTCCGACTAAAAAATAAAGACTTCTCAATCCTAGAATAGCAAAAATATTGGAAAAGAAGACCAAATACGGATCTCTCGTTACGCCAAACACAGCTGGTACGCTATCTATGGCAAACACCACATCGGTCAATTCAATCACCAGAAGCACCACAAATAACGTAGTAACGTGTAATGTCCCATTTTCCCTCACAAAAAAATGTCCTCTATCTTGAGAGACAGATGAAACAGGGAATAGGCGTTTTACTGCCTTCATTACCATGTGGTCATTGGGGTCAAACTCATCATCTTCTGTATCAAACAACAACTTCACTCCTGAATAGATCAGAAGAGCTCCGAATAGATATAATACCCAATGAAATTCTTGAATTGCAGCACTTCCCAGAAAAACGAATAAAAAACGCATCAACATAGCCCCTACTATGCCATACACTAAAATCTTTCGTTCATTATGCTCTTTGACCTTGAAGGATTTAAACACCAAGATCATTACAAAAAGATTGTCAACACTAAGCGCGTACTCCAAAAGAAAACCTGAAAAATATGCTCCAACCGATGACCATTGAAAAGACCTCAAAGAAGCCTCATAATCATCATTCAGTTTAAAGCTTGGCCCATATAGTTTTTGATACTCAACCAGCCCGTTCAAATTATGTATTTCATGAATGTGGGGAATAAGAAAAAACATGGCAACCACACTCAATAAGCCCAATAAAAACCAGCTTAAGCTTCGTTTTATACTCTGTTTGAGAGATAGTTTGTCTTTATAGCCTCCCGTGAACACACCTAGGTCGAAACTCAAAGAAATGAGTATAATCAACAAAAGCGCGATAACCACGAAGCCTGATTCCCACATACACTGCAAAAAACGTATGAATTATTGGTAAAACCATAGTGGCTGAGTTAGATTTGTTTCATGAAGAAGCGACTGAGAAATATTCTTATTAGAATTTCATTCGGGATTGCATCCGTAGTTGGATTGACCACCCTATCGTCTTATACGCCAGAAGAGGGAATGTTCCCTTTGAATTATCTGAATATTACACAGTTAAAAAATGCAGGCCTCAAGTTGGATGCAAAGGATATTTTTAATCCTGGAAAAGTATCCCTCACCGATGCCTTAGTAAAAGTAGGTGGTTGCACGGGGTCGTTCATTTCCGATAATGGTTTGATTATTACCAACCATCACTGCGTATATGGAAACGTTGCTCGATTGAGTACTCCAGAGCAAAACTACCTTGAAAACGGGTTTGTGGCTAAAACGAGAAAAGATGAATTACCGGTATCGATGCCTTGTAAAATAACGCAGAGCTACGAAGATGTATCTGATCGTGTATTAAAAGGCACATCTGAGGCAAATACCCCAGCAGAAAGAATGAATATCATAGCGGGTAACATTAAAGGTATTGTCGCAGAGGAAAAGCTAAAACACCCAGACCTCGACATTCAGGTTTCAGAAATGTTTGTCGGAAAAAGTTATACGCTATTCAGATATATTTACCTGAAAGATGTTCGATTGGTCATGGCTCCTCCATTAACAGTGGGACAATTCGGAGGTGATACCGATAATTGGGAATGGCCGCGTCACAATGGAGACTTTTCATTGGTTCGTGCTTATGTTGGGCCTGACGGAAAACCAGCTCCTTACAGCGAAAACAATATCCCATATACTCCCAAAAATAAGTTAAAGGTTAACCCGGCCGGAACTCAAGATGGCGATTTTGTTTTCATTATGGGTTATCCAGGAAGGACATTCCGTCACGAGAGTGGTGCCTTTCTTGATTTTCAGAAAAAAGTTCAGCTTCCAACCATACAATCATTCTTCAAGCAGTACATCGACTGGATGAAGCAACTGAGCGCTAACGATGAAGGAAAACGGTTATCCTTTGCTAGAAATATCCAATGGATGGAGAACGTAGAGAAAAACTACAGAGGTAAAATGCAGGGCTTGAGAAGAACTAGAATTGTTCAAGATCGAATTGATCAAGACATGGCCTTGAAAATGGAGTACAAGAAGGGAACTGCCGAGGGGAAACATGCCAATGAAGTAGTAGCACGTATTCATAAAATCTGGTCTGACCGATTAAACTACGGTCCGTTGTACTTCTATTCCGGAACTTTCACGAATCAATCGGCATACTTTAAGCTTTTTGATTTAATGAATCGTGTTAATCTACAAATTGAAGAACACCCAGAGCAAAAAGATTCTTTCATGATCATGTTCCAGAACAGAGCAAAGAAGATCTTTAAGCCTATCGATATAGAACTAGAAAAGAAAACGTATAAAGCCTTAATCAACGGTATACGTAAATTCTCTTCCTCGGCTAACGGACCGCTTACTGAAAAAGAAATAAGTAAAATTTCAAATAGTAAATTATGGGATGCCGATAAACTAAACGTATGGATCGAAAAGAATCCAAAGAAGTTGTTGAAGTCTAAAGATATACTAATCTCTCTTCATAAGGACTTACTTGTTATCCGCACAATGGCTATACAAAAATGGAGCGCTGCGGAACTTGAATTAAAATCATTGATGCCCCAATACATCAATTTCAGAGAAGATTATTTAAAGTCACAGTTTATTCCTGACGCCAATAGCACCCTTCGACTAACCTATGGCTACATCCGGGGTTATAGCCCGAATGATGGTGAGAATCATTACCCTTATACCTCCTTAGATGGCGTTTTTGAAAAAGCCAATACGCTACCTGATTACCGGCTACCAAAACCGGTACAGGATAAACTAAGGCAAACCAATGTTCCGGGAATCTTTAAAGATCCCAAAACCGGTAAAATTGTTGTAGGCATCTTATACAATATGGACACCACCGGAGGTAATTCAGGAAGTCCTGTATTGAACGATAAAGGAGAATTAATCGGTATCAATTTTGACCGTAGTTTTACGGCAACCATCAACGACTACGCCTGGAATGAGAAATACTCAAGAAGTATAGGTGTTGATATACGCTATGCCCTCTATGTATTAAAGTACATAAGTGAGGCAGATGATATCATCGCTGAAATGGGTGTAAATCTGTGAGTTTAGTCACCAGTTACAAATATGCATTTTAAGAACTTTGTGACATGGGAATTTTATCTTCACTATTTGGAAGCAAAAACAAAGTTGATTTGGGCGAGTTGATTGCCAATGGCGCCCAAATCATAGACGTTCGTACTCCACAGGAATACAAGGGAGGACATATTAAGAAATCAGTCAATATTCCATTGGATAAACTCAATGATCAATTAAAAAAGATTTCAAAAAACAAACCTGTAATCACATGCTGTGCATCGGGAATGAGAAGCGGTTCTGCCAAATCTATCCTTCAAAAGGCGGGATACGATGCACATAACGGTGGACCTTGGACTAACTTAAGAAAATACCAGTAAATCATGGGTAGTTTTAAAAAGATCATTTCTCAGGATAAACCGGTACTGGTTGACTTCACCGCATCATGGTGTGGACCATGTAAAGCCATGGCACCTATATTAGATCAAGTTAAAAATGAAGTCGGCGACAATGCGAGCATCATAAAAATTGATGTTGATAGAAATCAACAAATCGCCCAATCACTTCAAATACAAGGTGTTCCTACCCTTATTTTATATAAAAACGGGAAACAACTTTGGAGACAATCTGGAGTTGTCCAAAAAGAAATGTTGGTCAACCTATTGAACCAACATTCCTAAGATACTATAGAGCAAAGAAAAAGGGATGCAAAAGCATCCCTTTTTTATGTCTAATGAATTTCGCGATTATTCCTTATCGCTTTTATCGTCTTCGGATTTTGTTTCTTCTTTCGCTGCTTTCGGAGATTTCTTAGCTTCTTTTGGCGCTTTCTCAGTTGCAGGTGCTTCTTCTTTAGTAGCTTCAACTTCTACCACCTCTACCTCTTGGTCTTCGGTGTTAGCAGGTACTGCAGGAGCCACTTTCGCAGTAGATTTACCACCACGACGTGAACGACGGGTGTTTGATTTCTTTTTGTCCTTCTTGAATCCATCAAAGAATTCATTGAAATCCACCAATTCAATCATTGCCATTTCCGCGTTATCACCCGCACGATTTCCTGTCTTGAGGATACGCGTGTATCCACCAGGACGATCGGCTACTTTCTCTCCAACAACCGTGAACAATTCATTCACCGCGTGCTTATCACGAAGGTAAGAGAATACTGTACGGTAATTGTGAGAAGAAGCATCTTTACTGCGTGTTATCAAAGGCTCAACGAATACACGTAATGATTTTGCCTTCGCCACGGTAGTAACGATACGCTTATGTTTGATAAGAGAAGATGCCATATTGGCTAGCATAGCTTTCCTATGGGAAGCTGTTCTGCTCAAGTGATTAACTTTTTTTCCGTGTCTCATTCTGATTAGTCGTCGTTAAGGTTGTATTTAGCTACATCCATTCCAAAGTGAAGACCACGATCACGAACAAACTCTTCAAGCTCCGACAAAGACTTCTTACCGAAATTTCTGAATTTGAGAAGATCTTCAATGTGGTAATTCACTAACTCACCTAAAGTTTTTATTTCTGCTGCTTTCAAGCAATTGTATGCACGAACCGAAAGATCCAAATCAGCCAAAGGAGTTTTCAAGATCTTACGCATTTGTAGGAACGTCTCATCTACTTCTTCAACTACTTTAGAAACTTTGGTTTCAGGCATGATATTCTCATCACTGAAAAGCACAAAATGGCCAATCAATATTTTAGCAGCTTCTTTCAACGCCTCTTCAGGGTGAATACTACCATCTGAACTAACTTCCATAACCAACTTTTCAAAGTCAGTCTTCTGCTCTACACGATAATCCTCAATGTCGAAACGTACGTTCTTTATTGGGGTATAAATAGAATCTGTCGGAATCATTCCAATTGGAGCATCTTTTTGCTTGTTTTCCTCAGCCGGAACATAGCCACGTCCTTTGGTGATGATTAATTCCATCTCCAAGTTCACGGTAGGATCCATATTGCAGATAACGTGATCTGGGTTTAGGATAACGTAGTCGTTGGTATAACGTCCAATATCACCTGCAAGGAATTGATCTTTACCCTTGATAGAGATAAAGAGTTTTTCTTGTTCTTCAGTTGAAGTGTTCGACTTAAAACGTACTTGCTTAAGGTTAAGTACAATTTCAACTACGTCTTCCACTACACCTTTGATAGTGCTGAATTCGTGTTCAACGCCTTGAATTTTCACACCAGAGATCGCATAACCTTCTAAAGAAGATAGAAGTACACGACGCATAGCGTTTCCGATAGTCACACCATATCCTTTTTCCAATGGGAAAAATTCGAACACACCATGTGCGTCGTTAGATTTGGTCATCACTACCTTATTTGGTTTTTGAAATGGTATAACACCCATAATTTCTGCGAGATTTTTATTACTTACTGTATAATTCGACGATGAGCTGCTCCTTGATATTCTCTGGAATCTCAGAACGCTCTGGAAGGGAAACAAACTTACCTTGAAGCTCTTTATTATCCCATTCTATCCAACTGAAGCGTGAACCGCTGATACTTGCTCCTTGAGCAACAACTTCTAAAGACTTAGAACGCTCACGAACAGCTACTACGTCACCTGGACGTAAAACGCAACTTGGAATGTTCACCACCTCACCATTCACGGTGATATGACGATGCGAAACCAACTGACGCGCTGATCTTCTAGTTGGAGCAATAC
>Ga0255768_10003081_pt1 | contig 16652 bp, 15 predicted proteins | sample 071ome_33_FD_179983 | JGI IMG/M metagenome (GOLD analysis project Ga0255768, IMG submission 179983) | Coastal salt marsh microbial communities from the Groves Creek Marsh, Skidaway Island, Georgia - 071412AT metaG (version 2) | ecosystem: Environmental > Aquatic > Marine > Intertidal zone >...
TGGGATTCGACCGGGACCTATACCTGGACCTTCAACCAAGCTACTGGAGCATCAGCAGGTTGTGATTCCATCGTCACCTATGATCTCACCATTGACACCGTTGACAATCGGATCAACCAAAATGGTATTGTGCTCAGTTCTCCTGCAACTAATGCCTCTTTTCAATGGGTGAACTGCGATGATAGTACAGATATCGTAGGTTATAATACGCGGGTGTATCCGGTTCAGGTTAACGGAAGCTATGCAGTGAAAGTTACTCAGGGGAACTGTACGGAATGGAGTGATTGCATCACTATAACTACCGTTGGAATTGATGAAAATAATGAGTTGGGCCCTATTTATCCAAATCCAACATCAGGTGTTATTTATGTACCAATTGAATTAGTAGGAGAGACATTGATTATCACAGATATCGCAGGGAATACGGTTGCGAAAATTGCAATAGAGAGTTCAAAGGTCGAACTTCCCGAGGGTCTATCAAGTGGTATGTATTTACTGCGCTCCGGATGGCAACAGGCACCGAAAAAAATAATTCTACAACGCTAAGTGAAAGCCGCCCGCAGGGCGGCTTTTTCAATTGTTCTCAAATGGAAAAGAACTTACATTAGCCACTCATTAAGTGATATGAGCTCGACATCAAAATTGCAGCGCATTACCGAAAGTAAATGGATGGATTTGCTCGGTGTAGCCCTGGTTATAGGAGTTTCCGTTGCGCTTGGATTCCATAAGACAGTACGTGCGGGTCTACCTATCGGGGTTTTCTCAACCGTTGGTGCTGCTGGATCGATGATGGTGACCCGGTTGGTTACTAAACGAAACAATATTGGCAATTTAATTGGCTTGGTAACGTCTGTAAACTCTGCTTTCGTGGATTATTTCTTAGGGAATGAGGCGGCCTTTTTGACTTATCCTGTTTCATTTGCTGGTGCAGGCATCTCATACTGGTACTGGAAACGTAGAAAGGACCGGGTGCCACGTAAGATTGATACAATTTACTTTGTCAACATAGCAATTGCATTTTTGCTTGGTACTGCTTTGAATTACATCGGATTTACCGATTTCTTGAAGGAGCCATTAGGAGAGAATACCTCAAAGTTTGCGGTAACTGCGATCATTACGGGTATTACCTACAGTGGCATTCTTAACACGCCCCGCATGTATGCAGATTCTTGGGCGAGTTGGCAGGTTTACAATATTCTCAAGCTATACCAGAACATCCTTTTTGGTAACATAGCCTTTGTAGCGAAGTACTGTTTCTACCTAGTAAATGCCAGCTTTGCCTGGATTGTATGGCATGGGGTTCGCAAGCGAGAAGGAACTTCAGAAACGCTTTGAGTTAGCGGACTAGCACCCCTTTTTTTTGTAGGATTGGTAAAGATTCGCAGAAGTTAGCATCGATTGTGTGAGGACCAAAAATATACTTGCGATCCTTCATTTGTCCATCTTCGAAAAAGCTCACCCAATATTCGTTAAACAGCTCGAATACTTCGGGCATAATAGGCTCAAGTTTGGCTGCCGATTGTGACGGAAGCACCTTGATGGCTTTGCGCATACTAGCCGTTTGAACGCCGCCCTTGGTCTCTAGATCACTGTATCCACGAGAGTTGACCAAGATGTTCTCCAAAGGACCTGAAGTCGCATTGATCAGGTAAATCCACCAGTTTTTAGCACCGTCCGATTCTACGGTCTCCATTGCAGCGATAAATACATTCTTTACTTCAGGGATGAGGAGGTCTTTTTTCATGCTTTTTAAGATGTCGGGCAAAGGTATTGTTCGTGTCGATTCAACGAAAACAGAAGCATAAGTTTCATATGTGAAACAAAATAAGAGAATTAGGCATTTTTAACACGGAAAATCGGCTTAAAAGAAACGTATAAAGAGAATTTTATCTAAGAAGTAACTCTGGTCGACTCACCACCTTGCCATCAAATCAAAACACAATTAGTTATGAAATTCAGATTAACCTTGGTATTGGCAGTAATGGTTACTGCAGTATTCGCTCAAAAAACACCTTCAGTGGCCGTGTTAGATTTTGATACGCGCGGCTACAATGAAGTAGAACGTTACCAGATCATTCAAAAGTTGACCTTAGAAATGATCAATATGGAAAACTATGAGGTCATTGATAATTACGACGTTGAATACATCTCAGAACGCGATGGCATTGATTTTACTGGTTGTTTCTCGCGTATCTGTTTGAAGGAATTAGGAGAAAAACTTGAGGTGGACTACATCTTAACTGGGTCCATGAACCTTCTCGGAGAAAAAGTAAGTACGACCGTCCGCCTGTTTGATGTTAATGAAGGATCCTTTGTGAACAGCGCTAACAGAAACTATGTAGATGTACCTAAAAACGACTTGTTAATGGCTGAGCTCACCTTAAAGGATATGATGGGCTTAGAAAATGATCCGGAGTTAGTACGCCGAGTGACCGTTGCAAACGATTATGAAAACATCCTAAACAATCCTTTTGACAGAACGCTTGTGGCAGAAGGTCCTCGTATGGGATTTGGATTTGTTACTGGTGAAAATGCTGCCATTCTTGCAAAACCAAGAGCACAAGGTGGCTTTGATCAACAAATCCCAATCATGTCACAGTTCGGTTACCAATTCGAAAAAGCATATATCACTACGGGGAATTGGCAAGCACTTGCTGAGTTTATCCCATTGATTAGCGGACTTGAATCGAACCGATTTGTACCGAATGTTACATTGCTCAATGGTTTGCGAAACAATAACTCAGGATGGGAGTTTGCTTTTGGGCCAACACTCGATATCACCAAAACTGTAGAAGGAAAATTAGATTCTCGTGGCGTGTATGGCGTAAGTACTGCACTTGTATTCTCAGTAGGTAAAACAGTAAAAAGTGGGGAGATGAACTTCCCAATCAACGCATATTTCATTCCGCCAAAAGATGGGTCTTCATTCAGATTTGGCTTATCTATGGGATGGAATGCTTCTTCGAAGAAGCGACTGTTTGATTAATTCAAACTAACTGTGTTGAAACCCTTTCAAGCCTGGCTTGGAAGGGTTTTTTTACTTCCCGATACAGAACTTGCTGAAGATGTTTGCCAACAAGTCGTCGGTAGATATCGTACCGGTAATTTCGCCCAATCCATCGAGTGCCAAGCGCAAGTCCTGAGCCAATAAATCCCCAGGTATACTGAGTTCAACAGCCTCAATACTTTTGTCTAAAGCAAGGCCCGTTCTGCGTAAGGCGTCAGCGTGGCGTGCATTGGTAACAATGGTTTGAGAAGAAGAGTTGGCTGTCCAAGCAGTAGCTTGTTTTAGTGCTGCTAATAGTTCAGATAATCCCTCCTTGGATTTAGCTGCGATTTCGAAAATTTGACGTGAAGAATCTTTCAATCGGGAACGGATCGCAGACGCATCTGCTTGGTCACTTTTGTTGATGCACAAGAAGAGTTCTGCTTGAGGTGCGCTCTCTTCTAGGTGTGCAATGCGTTGCTCTAAATCATCTTCAGGAGCTGTGGCATCGATGAGGTAGAAAATTACATCGGCTTTTTCTGCCTGTTCGAATGCTTTCTGTATCCCAATTTTTTCTACAAAATCTTCGGTTTCGCGAATACCAGCAGTATCAATAAGTCGATAAGTCAATCCGCCGTAATTAAAGGTGTCCTCAACAGTGTCTCTTGTGGTACCTGCGATTGAACTTACGATTGCACGTTCTTCCCCTAAAAGAGCATTTAAGAGTGTTGATTTACCAGCATTTGGAGCACCGAGTATGGCAGTTGCGATTCCTTTCTTAAGCGCATTGCCGTATTTGAAGCTGTCGATCAATGCGTTCACATTCAATTTTAATGAATGAAGCATTTCGAGCAGATCTTTGCGTGAAGCAAACTCCACATCTTCTTCGCTAAAGTCTAGTTCGAGCTCTATCATCGACGCAAAATGGACGAGCTCCTCACGAAATGCGGTGATTTCATTTGAAAATCCACCCTTAAGTTGACGCAAAGCCACGTCATGCATGGTCTTGTTTTCGGCGTGGATTAGGTCTGCTACGGCTTCAGCTTGGGCGAGGTCCATGCGGCCATTCATAAATGCACGCATCGTGTATTCGCCGGGATCCGCAAGGCGGGCGCCGGCTTCGAGCAGGCTTTCAATGATTCGTTGGACGATGTAAGGTGAACCGTGGCAACTTATTTCGAAGCTTTCCTCGCCTGTGAAGCTTTTGCCATCTTCAAAGTAGGTCAGAAGTACTTCGTCAATCTTCTCGGTATCGATGGTATAATCGCCAAAGTAGGCTTGGTGCGTAATCCAGCCCTGTTTTTGTTGTTTTACCGAGGTGAAGTGGCGTTCGATGAGGCGGTGGGAATTGGCCCCCGAAAGGCGGACAATGGCCAAAGCGCCCACACCTTGGGGCGTTGATAAAGCACAAATGATATCGTCGCGTAACACGGCTCAAAGATACATCGATAAGTATTGAGCAAAGAAATTAATGTGAGGGGTGGGAAGCTTTGCTCTTGGGTAGTACATTTGCCGAGTATTTCACAGAAAAACTATCTCACATGAGTGTTCTAGTCAACAAAGACTCCAAAATTATTGTCCAAGGTTTTACGGGTAAGGAAGGAACGTTCCACGCAACCCAAATGATTGAATACGGTACCAACGTAGTTGGTGGTGTTACTCCAGGAAAAGGGGGTATGACTCACCTAGATCGTCCAGTATTTAATACGGTTGCGGATGCAGTTGCACAAGCAGGTGCTGATACCTCTATCATTTTCATTCCACCAGCATTTGCTGCGGATGGTATCATGGAGGCCGCTGAGGCAGGTATCAAAGTGATTATTTGTATCACCGAAGGAATCCCTGTAGCGGACATGGTAAAGGTGAAAGAATACTTGAAGGATAAGGATTGTACGCTGATTGGCCCTAACTGTCCGGGTGTTATGACAGCTGGTGAGGCGAAAGTGGGTATTATGCCTGGTTTTATCTTCAACAAGGGTACTGTGGGTATTGTAAGTAAGTCGGGAACCTTGACTTATGAAGCTGTTGATCAGTGTACAAAAGCTGGATTAGGTCAAACTACGGCAATTGGTATCGGTGGAGATCCTATCATTGGAACTACTACAAAGCAAGCGGTTGAGTTGTTGATGAACGACCCAGAGACTGAAGGAATCATCATGATCGGTGAGATTGGTGGTCAACTCGAGGCTGAAGCTGGTAAGTGGATCAAAGAGAATGGTACAAAACCTGTTGTAGCGTTTATTGCTGGTGAAACTGCACCTGCTGGACGTACTATGGGACACGCTGGAGCTATTGTAGGTGGTGCTGAGGATACGGCTGCTGCTAAGAAAGCGATTCTTCGTGATTGTGGAATCACTGTGGTAGATTCACCTGCAGATTTAGGAATTACCATGGCTAAATTATTAGGCAAATAAGCCCTATTCACAAATAAGACTCCGCTTCACATTCTGAGGCGGTTTTTTTGTTTTTGAAGGACTTACCTTCGCTGTATGAAACAGGTTAAGTGTCCTTCTTGCACACAATGGTATGAGGTTGATCCTACAATGGACAAATACTCCTATCGTTGCATTTCTTGTAAGACTCCCTATGCACTTAAAACTGAAGTACAGATAGCCAGGGAAGAAGGGATGAAAAATCCCGTTAGCAAACCTCCATTGCGTTGGAGAAGATTTGGCGAGATGCATTGGTCTTTGGTAATTCTCAATAACATTGGCTTTATAATTCAGACCATTTTCTTCATGATTGGAACAATCATCGGTATCTTAGTTGCACCACTATAGAATTATGGAATTTCTCTCCCCAAAGACAAAAGAACGCTTATCAAAGCTTGAACTGGAAAACGCTCAGCTGAGGGCTGCCGTAGAAGCGAAAGGGAATCACACAAATAAAGTGTCGCCGTGGATACCATGGAGCTTAGTAGTGGTAAGCATTATATCAATGGTGTTTATATGGTTGAGTTCAAAAGGGCCAACGGACGATGAAATTGCACAACGACATGTCGAGTTATGGCGAGACGGCCAAAAAATTGATACGATTGTAGTTCCAAATTCTGAATTAATCTTTTCTATTCAGGTAGGTGCTTACCGGGACATTGATATGATGGAGCTTAGCCATGGTCTAAAGGAGATGTCCTTTGTAAAAGACAGTGCCTTCACGAGGATTAATCTAGGTGAATATACATCCCTACCTGAGGCGCAAGAATTTTTAGAATTGGTCATAAATATGGGCTTTGAACATGCATTTATTGTTGCGTATAAAGACGATAATGCCGTAGGTTTGCTCTCGAATAAAACCGCACTTAATTAAATCATATGGGTTTACTTTCAGGAAAAACGGCCATTATTACAGGGGCCTCAAAGGGTATTGGTAAAGGAATTGCCGAGACCTTCGCAAAACAAGGCGCAAATGTTGCCTTCACCTATCTAAGTTCTGTCGAAAAAGGACAGGCACTTGAGGAAGAATTGAAACAATACGGTACAAATGTCAAAGGATACCGCTCAGATGCTTCAAAAATGGAGGATGCAGAGTCGTTAGTAGCACAAGTTATTGAGGATCTTGGTGGTGTAGATATTGTCGTAAATAATGCAGGCATAACAAAGGATATGCTCTTAATGCGAATGACTGAAGAAGACTTCAATCGCGTCATTGAGGTGAATTTGAATTCTGTATTTAATATGACTAAGGCTGTTCAACGCACATTCTTAAAGCAACGCTCGGGTTCTATCGTGAACATCAGCTCAGTTGTGGGTGTGAAGGGAAATGCTGGACAGGCCAACTACGCAGCTTCTAAGGCAGGTATAATTGGCTTTACGAAGTCTGTGGCATTGGAATTAGGTTCACGCAACATTCGTTGTAATGCCATCGCACCTGGATTTATCGAAACAGAGATGACAGCTGTACTGGATGAAAAGACTGTTCAACAATGGCGAGACGGCATTCCATTGAAACGCGGCGGTAGCCCAGAAGATGTGGCTAATGCTTGTTTGTTCTTAGCGTCGGATATGAGCGGTTACATTACCGGTCAAGTCATGAACGTTTGTGGTGGAATGTTGACCTGATGACGAGTCTCGGCGCAGCTGGTATAGCCTTATTTGTGGGCGCTGCAGCAGCGTTTGTCTTATATTTTATATCAAGTAAAAAGCCAGAGTCTATGTGGATTCTGGCTTTTCTTCGTTTTGCATGGATGGGATTACTAGTATATGCCATTCTTGCCCCAGATCAAGAGATTACTGAGCCGGTTAATCGCCCACAGGTACTTTGGATTCTAGCAGATACCTCCCATTCCGTTAATGGCGATGCAATGCGCGTCGCGGAGGACATAAAAAGTACTCAGCAAGGTGAGGGATTGCAATGTATTCAGGTCCCGTATTCTCCGGATGCTATTCCTTCAGAGCAGCCATGGATTTATATTGGTGATGGGCATATAGAAATTTTGAATTCCTCTGTAGCTGCTCCGACTGGATTGTACACTATGCCAGCTAATACTCTAAACGCACCGTCCTTGCTACAGGGTATTTCCGTACCGCAACGTGTAGTGGCCGGTTCTACTTTTCCTTTTAGAGTTCAATTATCTCGTGGAGAGATTGATGTTACGGTTCAATGGAATGGTCAGTCATTAAATGAGGTAGAAGGAGTGTTGAAGGCACCAGAAAAACTCGGCGCCTTTGCGGTAACAGCCATCGCAAGTTCAGACAATCAAACAGATGAGATGATTGTTTGGGTCGATGTGGAGAAGGAATACCGGAAAGTAGGTCTGCTGAGTGATGTCGCACATCCGCATGAAATGATGGTCCGTCGTTGGGCTATAAAGCGTCGCTACGGCATTGTTCGTGAAAGTAATGTTTCGAATATCATTACCATTGGTAAGGTCTCAGCTCCCGAGGATAAAGAAGTATTAAAGTTGAGTGGGGGTTTACCAAATTCCCATGAATTTGCTCAGGTATACAAGCCTGGAAAGTCCTCTTTACCTAGTGAGGTGAAGTTATGGACCAATGAGGAGCGTATGCTAGATCTATCACAAGTACATTGGTACCGTTCTGCGCTACAAGACGAGAAGGTCATCGCTGTATTCGAGGATTACTTAGATCAATTCATTGCACGCACTACACCATCCCGGATTTCTTACAGCGGAAATTCTAGTCCTATAGAAGGACAAAAATCCTCTTGGACACTTGCACTTACAGGATCAGATGGCCTACCTAAAAAAGCCAATAGCACAATAGAGATTTGGAAGGGAGAGGAGCTAGTAGATGCACCTGTGGTCGAAGAGAGTGAATCAGGAATCTACACCTTCTCAACCCAATTCTCCGACACCGGCACCTTCGAAATAAGAATGTCCATGATTAATGATGAGGAAGAATTTATCGCGACAGAGCGTGTGGAAGTAGTCGACGGGGATATAGAAGCTATTCGTCCTTACAATCAAAGCCTCATGAATAGTTGGATGCAGCAGGCGCAATGGGTGGCGAATGATACCAACACATCCGCCTATGAAGCTTGGGAGCCAGAGCGTCAGACTATGGAGTTGACCATAAAAAATCCCCAGCACTACACTTGGTGGTACTGGGGACTTACATTGTTGCTCGCCGCATTAGAGTGGGTACTCCGCCGTCGTCAAGGCTTGATTTAAAGGTTGTTCATCAAGAAGTTGTTCAACTCTTCTGGCGATAAGTTCTTTCCAACGATTACGCCATTATCGTCCAACATGATGTTTTGAGGAATGTATTGAATGCCATAGTACACGGCGATTTCATTTTTCCAAAAGTTCAAATCGCTGACTTGTGGCCAAGGCAATCCGTCCGCCTCGATCCCTGCTTTCCACTTCTCTGCATCCTGGTCCAAGCTAATGCCGACAATGTTGAATCCCTTATCGTGGTAAGCGTTATATGCAGCTACTAATGCTGGGTTGGCGGCGCGACAAGGGCCACACCATGAAGCCCAAAAATCTACCAATACATAAGTTCCTTCGACGCTCAAGATGCTCAATAGCTCACCTTCAGGGGTGGCTTGAGAGAAGTCTTGGAAGTTCGCGCCTACTTGGGAACGCTCAAGTTCTTCTATTTTGGCTTGTAGTTTTTCATAATCTGGACATGCTTGGTATTCTTCAGAGATTTGGTCGCGTACTTGGACGAAATCCTCATAGGTGATGTCCGAGGTTGCCTGACTTAGGATGATAGCGGCACCAAGCAAGTTGTTGTTCTTTGCGAACTTCACTACAGATTTAGATTGGCTCGCGATGAGGTTCATCGCTTCCGCACGGATCTGTTCTTGTGCCGCTGTATCTTTCAACGTCATGGCATCGCGGAATTTGATTTCCAACATACCCATGGTATTGTTAAAGATCTCGCCGCGTTGGTTGAAAACGGTCACTGAATCTTGGAAGGCACCTGCCGTGATGTTGTATCCTACGATAGAATCGAAGGCGATGCTTACATCTGTTCCCTCGTGGAAGTACATACCTGGCATACCGAGTTGCTCGATTTGCACCATTACGTGTTGTGGAAGAATATCGTTTACGTTTACATCGAGTCGCCCACCATTTAGTTCACCTTCGAAAAGGATTTGGTTATCTTCTAGAGAGATGCGTACAGGGCTGTTTCCAGCCTCAGGTATATCTATGGAAAGATTGAATGTTCCTTCAGGAGCCGAACAAGCGGCCAAAAAAGCAGCACTTACCGCTGCTATGAGAAATTTCTTCATTGGTAATGTTTAAGTTTACACTCCGCAAATTACATAGAAGAGATGAAGAAAATCGTTACCCTAATCACAATCTTAGTTTTTAGTGTCCAATTATCTGCGAAGGAAGGCATGTGGATCCCCATGCTTCTGAACAATAACATCGCAGAAATGCAAGCTATGGGCTGTGAGCTCAGTGCCGAGGACATTTACAGTGTAAACCACAGCTCCTTGAAAGATGCCATCGTAAGTTTTGGCGGTTTCTGTACGGGCGAATTCATTTCTTCCAAAGGACTCGTCTTGACCAACCACCACTGTGGATACGGGCAAATTCAAAAGCAGAGCTCGATGGAGCACAACTACCTCAAAGACGGCTTTTGGGCGCGTTCCATGGACGAGGAGTTGAAAAATCCAGGGTTGTTTGTAGAGCAATTGGTCTATATGGAAGATGTGACCAATACCTTGGTGAACTCCGGAGATAAATTCAAAGAAATAGAGGCGGCCTTAATCGAAGCCAAAGAATTGGACAACCCAAACCTCACGTACAAAGTCGTTCCATTTTTCGGTAACAACCAATTCTTCCTCTTGGCAACTATTAAATACAATGATGTACGCCTTGTAGGTGCGCCGCCGAGCTCTATTGGTAAGTTTGGCGCGGATACGGACAACTGGGTGTTCCCGCGTCATACCGGGGATTTCAGCTTGTTCAGAGTATACGACGAGAACGGAAATGCCTTTACACCGGCGCAGCACTTGAAAGTGAACATTGCGCCGCGTACCCCGGGTGAATTCACCATGGTTTTCGGGTATCCTGGCCGCACTCAGGAATATTTAACTGCGGTTGAAATGGATCAACTGGTCAATGTTGAAAACGCCCGTCGTGTAGAAATCCGCGATGTTCTCTTATCCATCATGGACAGTGAAATGCGTGCGGATGCGGAGGTACAGCTCAAGTATGCTTCAAAATATGCTCGCATTGCCAACGGTTGGAAAAAGTGGATCGGTCAGATTGAAGGAGTCCAATTCTCCAAAGGCCTTGACCGCAAACGCAAGCTCGAAGCCGAATTCACGGCGCGCATTGCGACAGATGCCAACCTTTGGGATAAATACAGTGGATTGTTGAACGAAATTGCGGTGAACAACACGCAGATTGCGGAAGGTCAACTCAAACGCAACGAGTTTATCGAAACCATCTACTACGGTATGGAGTGGTTCTCATTGATGAGCCAACTACAACGCGCGAAATCTAATGTTGATATGGACGTTGCCCTAGTTGAGTTCAATCAGAACTACAGCCGGAAGGTCAGTGAGAAAACCACCGCGGCAATGCTTTCTATGGCGTTGGTAACCTTCCCGGACCTATTGGGTGATCAGGACGAGGCGACGTTTGTAAGTACGGTTCATAATGAGATTGATGCGTTGGTAGAATTGGCCACGAAAGATGAGCCTATTGAATTAACAACAGTTGCACCTACAGCCAGCAACTTCAACACATCGGCATTCCAAGCGTTTTACGCAGTATCACCGGACAACGCCTTGTTGCAAAAAGCGACCGAACTTTCGGCCGAATACATGCGTGCATTGATGGAAGTATTTCCTGAGCGCAACTTCTACCCGGATGCCAATAGCACGCTTCGTGTGACCTACGGAAAGCTAGAAGGTGTAAGCCCTCGCGATGCCGTGTCGTATGGAACCACTACGTATTTGGACGGAGCGATGGCGAAATACAAGCCGGGCGATTATGAGTTTGATATGCCTGCGAAATTGGTCGAGTTGTACGACAACAAGGACTACGGTCAATATTCAGAAAACGGCAAGCTTCCGGTGTGTAATATCGCTTCGAATCACACCACCGGCGGAAACAGTGGATCTCCAGTGTTGAACGCTCGTGGAGAGCTCATTGGCTTGAATTTCGACCGTATCTGGGAAGGCACCATGAGTGATGTGAACTTTGATGCCAACATCTGTCGTAACATAATGGTGGACAGCCGTTATGTGTTGTTTATTATTGATAAGTTCGCTGGACAGCAGTGGTTGATTGAAGAAATGGAATTGGTCACGGATTAAACCTTTGAGAAATCCGGGCATCCAATACGAAACAGCGCCCATGAAAACTACCCCGACCATTCTCGCACTTTCGACAGCAGCATTGCTTCTAACCTCATGTGGCAAGACAGAGCCGACACCTGCTGAACCGTTCGAGGCGGTTTATGGGACTTTCGGAACGAGCATTCCCGTGGAGCCGCCGTATTCGTATTCCAGTCAAGCCCCCGCGTATATTCAAAAAGACAATAGAGGTGGAGTAGCTATAGACGATAAGAAAGCAACCTTGGGACGCGTGTTGTTTTACGATAAGGCGTTGAGCGACAATCAAACCATAGCCTGCGGTTCTTGCCATCAGCAAGCTTTTGCATTCTCGGATACCGCGCAACGCAGTGTAGGGTTAAATGGCGGTCTGACTGGACGACACAGTATGCGCCTTGTGAATAACAGGTTTGCTGTAGAGCAAAAAATGTTTTGGGACGAGCGCGCCATCGACCTTCAGGCCCAAGTAGTACAGCCCATCCAAGACCACATTGAAATGGGATTCAGTGGGACTAACGGTCAGCCTGGCGTAAGCGAATTAGTCACACGTCTTCAAAGCCTTACATACTACCGAGAACTTTTCGCTTGGGTGTATGACGGCGACAGTACCGTTACCTTGGATAAAATGGGAGAGGCGTTGACGGATTTTGTCAATTCTATTGAGAGTTATGACGCCAAGTTTGACGATGGATATACCAATCAAGCCGCTTTAACACAGCCGTTTTCGAACTATACTTCACAGGAGAATCAAGGAAAAGCACTGTTTTTAGCACCTCCTAACGTTGACGTGAACGGCATTCGTACTGGCGGTGGTGCGGGTTGTGCAGCATGTCACCAACCTCCTGAATTTGACATCGATCCTAATTCTCGGAATAATGGAGTCGATCATGTTGCCGGTGATCCGGCAAGTGCGGATTTCACCAACACCCGTTCCCCATCTTTGAGAGATGTTATAGGCCCTAATGGTCAACCCAACGGTCCCATGATGCATACCGGTGATTTTATTGAGTTTAAAACGGTCATAGAACACTATAATGAGGTCATTCCTGATGTGAATAACAATACGTTGGATTTGCGCCTCAGACGTGGACCCAATAGATTGCAACTAGAGCTAACAGCAACTGAACGCACGGCTTTAGAAGCCTTTGTAAAAACGTTGACAGGTTCAAATGTCTACACGGACGCTCGTTGGTCGGACCCCTTCTAATGTGTATAAATAGGGTGGTTTAATTCGATAGTCCGCAGTACTTTTGGTGCTTCAAGTAAAAGTACCATGAGAGATACAACCATCTTTGACCTAATCGCCCAAGAAAAACAACGCCAGATCAACGGTATTGAGTTGATCGCTTCAGAGAATTTTGCTTCCCCTCAAGTGATGGAGGCACAAGGATCTGTATTGACTAACAAATATGCGGAAGGCTACCCTGGCAAGCGTTATTACGGCGGTTGTGAGATCGTGGATGTCGTTGAGGAATTGGCGCGTGATCGTGCGAAGGAGCTATACGGCGCTGCATATGTGAACGTTCAGCCTCACTCAGGGTCTCAGGCTAACGCTGCAGTATATCTAGCGGTGATGAAGCCTGGTGATACAGTATTGGGCTTTGATTTGAGCCATGGTGGTCACTTGACACACGGTTCGCCTGTGAACTTCTCCGGAAAGACCTACAACGCGGAATTCTACGGTGTAGAGAAGGAAACGGGATTGTTGAACTACGATGCTATCGAGGCCAAAGCGAAGGAATGCAAGCCACGCATGATCATTGCAGGTGCGTCTGCATACAGCCGCGATATTGATTTTGCTCGTTTCCGTGAAATCGCTGATGAGGTAGGTGCCATCCTTTTAGCAGATATTTCTCACCCTTCAGGTATGATTGCCAAAGGAATCTTGAACGATCCTATGCCGCATTGTCACATTGTTACTACAACCACACACAAAACCTTGCGTGGTCCACGTGGTGGTATGATTATGATGGGCGAAGATTTCCCTAATCCATGGGGTGAAACCAACAACAAGGGTGAGGTGAAAATGATGTCAAACATCTTGGATATGGCGATTTTCCCAGGGATTCAAGGTGGTCCGTTGGAGCACGTTATTGCGGCAAAAGCGGTTGCCTACGGCGAAGCATTGACAGACGAGTTCTTCCACTATCAGCTCCAAGTAAAGAAAAACGCTGCAGCTATGGCTAAAGCTTTCGTAGACCGCGGATATGATATTATTTCTGGAGGTACGGATAACCACTTGATGTTGATTGATTTGCGCAACAAAGGCGTTACAGGTAAGGCTACAGAGCAAGCCCTCGTTCGTGCACACATCACAGCGAACAAAAACATGGTGCCGTTCGACGACAAGAGTCCGTTTACGACCTCGGGTATTCGTTTGGGAGCACCTGCGATCACCACACGTGGTTTGAAGGAAGGGGATATGGACACCATTGCTGATTTGATTGATCGCGTCGTCATGAACATGGACTCTGATGCCCATATCAAGGCAGTAGGCGAGGAAGTGGTTAAAATGATGCAAGACCGTCCATTGTTTACGTGGGAATAACGAAATTTGTGGTAAACCAAGCCAAGTTCGAATGACAAAACAATCATTAAAACGCCGCGGCTGGTTAGCCGCGGCGTTCTTTTTTACCCTATCGCTGAGTGCGCAAATTCAGTTTGAACCGGATCGGTCAATCAAAGAAACCCGGTTAGGCATCGTACGGAATACGATTTTGACGGTTGACGATGATGCAAAAGCAATTATTCAGCGTCCGTTAAACAATCCGAACCGCACGGCCAATGCGGTGAAGCTCTTTGCGCTCATCGCGACAGACTACCAAACGACCAAATACTTCCAGGAGAATATTGAGCCGTTGGATCGGTACATCACCCCATATTTATCGTTCCCTTCAATCCTCAATCAGAATTCATTCTTGCGCAAGGCAACAGGAGGGCCGGATGGGTATATTTATTTTGGGTTTACTGCCCTATACGGAGCTGGACTCATTACAGGAAACGAAAAGCTTCAAGAGGCGGGAATACTAACTACTAAAGCAGTTATTGAGTCGTATGTAGTCTCGCATCTATTGCTGAAGTCAATGGTTGGTAGACATCGGCCACAACGTGTGTTAGGTGATTTTGGTGGTTCTTCACGAGAGAGTTCATTTCCATTTGTTGAGAGCCCGTTGGACTTTTTTAATTGGCACATTAATGCTTTGGGTTCCTCGGCCTATGGGACGGGTTTTCCTTCCTACCATGCAACGATGTATTTCACCATTGCAAGTGTAACAAGCCAAGTATTTGATAACTATTGGATTCCATACACGACGATGACATTACTGTGGTGCTATAATATTGAAGGACATAATCATTGGATTAGTGAGGTCGTATCTGGGATCGTCATCGGTGAATTCATCGGCCGAGTCGTATATGAAAACTATCATACACAACGATCCAAGTCGAAAACGACGCATGAGAAAAGGCCACTTTTCAAGAAAAACATGAGCTTGGGTCAAACCTTTGGCGTGATTGGCCCATCCTTAGTTTTATCATGGTAAATACAACGAGCTTGGTATAAAATTTGAATAGTACCATCGTACATTTGAGCCTTTAAGACAGACCCTTTTGAAACACCTTTTTGTAACACTTTCAATGCTACTGGTTTTCGCTTCTTGCGAACCTACAGAGTCTACGGATACGAACACCGAGCGCTTTTACCGTTCTGGTTGGAATGTTGAATTGCATCGCGAACATGCTGCCGTAGGTCAATTAGCGGCTGCAGATGAAGATTACACCACTACATGTACCTTGACTAAAGGTGGACAGTTCATCATTAATGAAAATGCGTTAAATGACCACATGTACCAGTATTGGGGTTATTCTTGGTCTACGGACCAATTCTTCATGAACTGGGAGCAATGTGTGAATTGGCACATCAATGAAGCGGAGGATTCCATGTATCTTCAGTACAATCACTACGATTACGATCCTAATACGGGCAATAGCTTCTATTGGTTGTATGAAATGGAAATGACGAGATAAAAAAGCCGGCAGAAGCCGGCTTTTTTCATTGATTGAGTTTCTTTTTCAATTCGGACAATTCCTTTGCTAGTGCGTCAATCACTCGAAAGGTGATGATGGTCGTGGCAAGAAAGCCAACAGTCAAGATGTAAATCAAAGTTTCCATGTTCAAGTAGTGGTTTTCTTTTATAACTCATCTGAGAACTACTTGTTTTTAAAAACAAAAAAAGACTTTCAAATATGTTGGCGGTGTTTATATTTGCACCCCACGAAATGGCGAGGTAGCTCAGCTGGTTAGAGCGTCGGATTCATAACCCGGAGGCCGAGAGTTCAAGTCTCTCTCTCGCTACAACAAGAAAGCCTTGATGCACAGCATCAGGGCTTTCTTGTTGATGTAAAGCTTTCCCACCGGAGTCCGCAAGTCTTTTGCGCAGCAAAAGCTTGCAATCTCGAACGAGCAAAGCGCTGAAGTGCTTCAAGGCTTGTTGATGTAAAGCTTCCCTTCCGGAGTCCGCAAGTCTTTTGCGCAGCAAAAGCTTGCAATCTCGAACGAGCGCTACTCTTCAATAAAATCCAAATCCCTTCCGAAAGTTTCATCGAGGCCGGAGATGGCCCAATAGGTAATGGCCATGACAATCACGGCTGTTGTAATACCACTTCCCACGTAGCTGAAGTAGCTGCCGAGGCCGATGAAGATGGCTGAGATACCGTTTAGAGATCCACGAACCATGTTTGGGATGGTGGTGGCGGCGGTGGCGCGCAAATTGGTCCCAAAATTTTCGGCTCCAATAGTGACAAACACTGCCCAAAATCCGGTTCCAAAGCCCATAATGCCCGTGGAAATGTACAATTGAAGTGGGGTGGTGGCCGTGAAGAAAACGACCATTCCTATGATGGTAAT
>Ga0255768_10003082_pt1 | contig 16650 bp, 13 predicted proteins | sample 071ome_33_FD_179983 | JGI IMG/M metagenome (GOLD analysis project Ga0255768, IMG submission 179983) | Coastal salt marsh microbial communities from the Groves Creek Marsh, Skidaway Island, Georgia - 071412AT metaG (version 2) | ecosystem: Environmental > Aquatic > Marine > Intertidal zone >...
CAGGGTCGAGGCGGTTGTTTGATCAATCAGCCGATGGGCTGGGTTGAATGACGCGGCCGCCGATTGTGCCACATAGGTTACCCTGTTTCCCCAATAACTGCGTTTTTGCGTTTCAGACAGCTGCGCCAAATCAACGCCGTCAAACAAAATTTGTCCGTCCGTTATTTTGCAGCCCGGTTGCGTAAACCCCATTGCGGCCAGACCAAGCGTGGATTTGCCGGCACCCGATTCCCCGATCAACCCCATCACTTGGCCGCGCTTTAGGGTCACATCGACACCTTTTACGATTTCATGCCACCGCTCGTCTGAAAAGCCTTGGATTTTAAGACCTTTAATTTCCAATAATATATCTGATGACATGACTTAATCCTTAATTCCGCTGGTGTGGTGCAAGAACCAGTCAACAACAAAGTTCACGGCAACCGTCAGCAGGGCAATTGCAGCGGCAGGCAATAACGGTGTCAAACCCGCTTTCAAATCATACTGCGCAAACTGGATCAGGGACGCATTTTCACGCACCATTGACCCCCAATCCGCGGTTGGCGGCTGGATCCCAACACCCAAGAATGACAACGCAGCAATTGTTAGAAACACAAAACAAAACCGCAATCCAAATTCAGCAACCAAAGGCGGCATGATATTTGGCAAAATTTCACGCCTCATAATCCAACCCAATCCTTCACCGCGCAGTTTTGCGGCCTCAACATAATCCATGACGACCACATTGACCGCGACCGCGCGTGTCAAACGAAACACACGGGTTGAATCCAAAATAGCGATAATGATGATCAGGTTAATGACGGATGAGCCGAAAATAGACAACAGAACCAGCGCAAAGATCAAGCTGGGGATTGCCATTAAAACATCGACACTGCGGCTGATCAATTGATCCAGCCATGATCGATTAATGGCGGCGGCTAACCCCAAACTTGCCCCAATCAAAAATGCCAAAAATGTTGTTGCGACTGCGATACCAACTGTGTTTCTGGCACCAAAGATCATTCGTGATAGGATATCACGTCCAATCTGATCTGTGCCAAGCACATGATCGCCGCCCCAAGGGGCGTATGGCGTGGGAAACACCGCTGCTTCGCCATAGGGTGCGATCCATGGTGCAAAGACCGCAACAATGACGTATATCGCGATTACAATCATTCCAAAGCGTGCCGTAAACGGCGATTTTTTCAACAAAATTTTGGTACGGTCCCAAGCGGTCCGTTTGGCCAAAAATGATGTGGCTTCGTCTTTGGCGGAATAGGTTTGAGAAGTCTGTGTCATTTTGGATGCAACAACCTTGGGTTAGTGATAATCCCGATCACATCAGCAATCAGGTTTAGCAGAATATATGTAATCGCAAAGATTAATGCGCAGGCTTGAACCACAGGAATATCGCGGCTTGTGACGGAATCGACCATCAACTGGCCAATACCAGGATACACAAATACCACCTCAACCACGACAACCCCGACAACCAGATACGCAAGGTTAAACGCAATCACCGTGGCAATCGGTGCCCAAGCATTCGGCAAAGCGTGTTTTAAGATTACCTCGCGTTGGCTTGCCCCCGTCAGGCGGGCCATCTGAATATAGGGCGAGGCCAGCAAATTGATAATGGCAGCACGCGTCATTCGCATCATATGCGCCACAATGACCAAGGTCAGTGACATCGCAGGCAATGCGGATCTGTAAATACGATCCCAGAATTCTGTGTTGGCATCAATATTGGCCAGTGACGGAAAGATCGGATTTAACGAAGCCAAAAATAGAATAAGGATATAGGCTACGAAAAATTCAGGAAATGAAATCGTGGTCAATGTCGCAGCGTTTACCGTGCGATCGTAAATCGTATTCCGATAAAGTGCAGTGGTGATCCCCAAAAACAATGCCAGCGGAACAGCAATGGCCGCAGTCAAACCCGCCAAAAACAGGGTGTTTTCCAAGCGTGGTGCAACCAAATCCCAAACCGGGCGCGATCGGTCCACACCAGAGGCGGCACGTCCAGAAAATGACGATCCCAAATCCCCCTGAAGAACATTACCGACCCATTCAAAGTAGCGGATGTATGCGGGCTGATCTAATCCCAATTCTTTGCGGAATGCCGCAACGGTTTCTTCTGTCGCGGCTTGGCCCAAGACAGCTTGTCCAAAATCACCTGGCAACAGTTCAATCGATGCAAAGATAATAAAGGAAACAACGAAAAGAGTCAGAAAACCTAACCCAAGCCGCTGTAATACGGTGGTCAAAACAGGATGCACAGCAAATCCCTTAATTGTATATTCTGTCGGATAAGTGACGCCGGCATTAGCCGGCGTCATGACTTAGTGCGTATTAGGCAAACCACCAACGCTCGGCAGCTTTGCCGCCATCCGTATCCCAGTTTGCACCCACTTTGTCGTCGTGACCAATTTTCTTGGACACGGCATTGATATAATTTGCAAACATTGGGCAAATGGTGCCGCCGTCGTCGTTCAACAATGACTGACATTCCGCATACATTTCTGCGCGCTTGGTGTTATCCAGCTCAGCACGTGCATCGCGAACAATCGCATTGAATTTATTGGCGGCATCTGTGCCTTTCCACGCCGTGTCGTTCCATTCGGTGTCGTCCGTGTAGGCCGCCGAGAACATCCAATCTTCGGTCGGACGTCCGCCCCAGTAACACGCACTCCAGCCTTTTTTGTTCCACACGTTTGACCAGTATCCGTCTTTGGGTTCACGGACCACTTCGATATCTATGCCAGCCTCGGCTGCGGATGCCGCGATCAACTGGGCCGCATCAACCGCACCAGCAAAGGCCGCGTCAGATGTGGACAGTTGGATTGTGCCAGAGTGCCCTGATTTTTTGTAATGGAACGCCGCTTTTTCCGCATCAAATTCACGCTGTTCCAACGCGCTGTTGTGGAAACGGTTTGCCGTCGAAATTGGGTGATCGTTGCCCAGCGCACCATGGCCCAACAGGATTTTATCAACCAATTCTTGGCGCTTGATTGCATATTTCAACGCCATACGCAGATCATAGTTATCAAATGGCGCGACGTCCAAACGCATCGGGAATGTGTAGTGCAATGTGCCTGTCAATTCCATGATGTTCAAAACAGGCGCGCGCGATAGCAGAGCAACTGTTTTTGGATCAACACGGTCGATGACATCAACGTCGCCATTCATGATCGCGTTTTGACGTGCAGTCACATCAATAATGGACAACAGCTCAACTTCGTCGAAATGCGCGCGGCCCTCTTTCCAATAATTTGGGTTACGCTTGAACTTTGCCCGAACACCAGGTTCGAAACTTTCCAAAATGTAACCACCTGTACCAATGCCCGAGTTGTAATCAGCAACACCGTCAACAGAAGGACGAATCGATAGGTGATAGTCACTGACAATAAACGGGAAGTCAGCATTTGCTGTCGCCAGTTTGAAAACAACACGGTTGTCACCATCCGCTGTCATGCTTTCCACGGCGCTTAGCAAACCTTTGGCCGCTGATTTTGACTCTTCGCCCATATGGTGTTGGAACGATGCAATCACATCCTGCGATGTCATTGTCTTACCGTTATGGAACTCAACGCCTTTACGCAGATTGAAAACCCATGTTTTGCCATCATCGGATTCATAGCTTTCAGCCAATTCTGGAACAAGCTGACCGGTGTTATCAACCTCGGTCAAGTGGTTCGAAAAACAATACCCACTGGCCAATGTGAAACCGTTTTCTGAATTCGCCGAGTCCAACGTATCAGTGGTTGAACCATGTCCCATACCCCAGCGAAACAAACCGCCGCGATTTGGCGTTGCAGCTTCTACGCTTGACGCCAGACCCAAAGCAGCAGGAACAGCCAAACCAGCACCGATCACAGATGTGATAAATTGACGGCGATCAATGGATCCCGCTTGGTACCGGCGCTCTTGCGCTTTGATGAAATCTGATTTTCTCATTACTTACTCCCTAGTTTGTGTGCGCTTTTATAATCGATGGCCGGAGGTCATTTTCGACCCCTCACCTCGAAACGCTTTCTTATCCGGCAAGTCTTACACAAAAAAAAATGTCTGCCTACCCCTTTGCGTTGCAAGTAAATCGGAAATGTGAAAATTTTTGATCAAAACTGCGGATTTATTTGTTTTGTTGTTTTAATTCAGCATATTAAAATTAAAATATAATGCGAAAACCATATGATTTTATCCAAATAACAGTGCAAGCACACCCAAACGTGATGTGAAACTGCACGCAAATGGTTTTGCTTGACCCTAGGCTATGGCCGCGAAAACCCTGCACGAATGACCATGGTTTCAAATAGGATACCATAAAAAATAAGGCGCTGGGGCCAGGGCCCCAAATGCTTGGTTGCCCCGACCCCAGCCCCATAAAAATTGCGTTATATTTTCGGTGTTAGGCGCTTAAATTTCCATCAGGATCAATGGTCACTGCACGCCCAGTCATCGCAGACATTTGTGCAGCCTGCCCCATGCGCACGGCCCAAATCCCATCATCCAAGCTGACTTCGGGGGCCGATGTTCCATCCGTGACCATCTGCAAAAATCTTTGGTGCTGATAGAATGTGGATCCATTGTGATCCCCCGCGGCCAACAATGTTGGGTCAACCGGAATTTCTGTTTTACTAAGCCCTTTGCCCGTGCGCGGGCTGACAACGATATGGGGCACAGGGGCATCCCCCATTTCGGCTGGCCAAAACCGTGTTGGACCAGGAACAAACGATTCAATTTTGCCAACTGGCCCAGTTGCAGACAGCTCTTCTTGATAGGCCGAGCCTTCTGCGAACATGCACAACTCTAGCAAAGCGCGCGCGCCATTTTCAAAATCAACGATGACATACCCGTTGTCCCAGATGTCAGATGGAATGCCATCATATACCTCATCCAAATGATTGACGCTCTGACCGCCGGAACACATGATGCGCACTGGGTTCGACCCAAGCGTAAAGCGCATCAAATCAAAGAAATGGCAGCATTTTTCCACAAATGTTCCACCCGACTTGGCATTGTGGCGATTCCAATCGCCCACCTTTTGCAAGAATGGGAAACGGTGTTCACGGATCGATAGCATTTTCACGCCCCCAGTCACGTCCTCAATCTGTGACAAGAAATGCGCAATAGGTGGCATGTAGCGGTATTCCATCGCAACCCAAACCGGAGCCGTATAATCACGTTCAAATGCACGCACACGCTCAAGGTCGTTGACCTCTGTGAACAGCGGCTTTTCCACCAAAATAGGGCGATGCCGTGACTTTGCGATCTGCTCAAGTTGCGGCAAATGCAGGTGATTGGGCGAAACGATCAACAACACGTCCACATCCGGGTGATCCAAAACCTGCTGCATCGTATCAACACAGTCGGCATTTGGGGCCAGTGCAGCGGCAGCGGCGCGCATTTGGGCATCAGGTTCAAAAATGGCCGCAACATGGGCCTGTGGCAACAATGCGATGTTGCGCAGGTGTTCTTGGCCCATCATTCCGCAGCCAATAATTCCGTATCCGATTGTGGGTGTCATAGTCTCTCCTACTTGATCCGCGATATATAGCGGGCCACATTTGTATTGATCCAATTATAAGAAAATTCGATCGGCCTGTTTTCTTGATCCCAACTGGTGCGAATTGCACAAAGTGTTGGAACATCTGCAGGCCAACCAAAATCGTCCGGGGCCCACTTGGGCGATTGTTTCAGTGTCAGTTGATCTTCGGCATGGGTGATCCATATGCCCAACCGTTTGCGATACAGCATATACAGCGCATCTGATAAATCAGTGATGGTCAGCTTTGGGCAAACGGCTTGGTCTAGCCAAATCTCTTCGACGACGGCGGGGACATTATTTAGACACCGCAACCGTCTGATTCGATGGGCCAAGGCGCCAGAATGTGAATTGTTCCACTCTGTCGGTTTTGGCAGTGTATCGACCGACAGCACCTGCGCCGTCGGCAATCCACCACCGTCGATCAACTCAACCCGAAACAGCGAATAGACAGACGCAATGTCATTTTGTGTGCGCACATAATTGCCAGATCCCTGAACGCTTTCCAGCACACCCTTGCCCTGCAATTCCCGCAATGCTTTGCGTAATGTTCCAACCGACGTCCCCAGCGATTTTGCCATTTCACGTTCTGGCGGCAAACGTTCGCCATCCATCAATCTGCCGGCCGCAATTTCACGGATCAACAGCTCGCTGATTTGCACATATTTTGGCAAAGATTGATGTTCCATTTCCGATCCAAACTGCAAAATTGATACACTATTGATTTACATTAATTCAGGTGCTAAGCAAGAGGGAAATTAACCAATAGGAACCAAAAATGACTATTGTCCCAATAACATCCCCCGATCTTGATGCAGCCGAGGTATCGTGGTTTTCAGCCCTGTGTTCGGATGATTACGAATTTCTTGGTGTCCCTGACGGTAAATTACGGTCATCTTGGGCCCATTGCAGCGCGATTGTACAAGAGGCCGAAGCACAGGGGTTTCGCAACATCCTATGCCCGTCATCCTATCAGGTTGGCCAAGATACGCTAAGTTTTGTGGCCGGATGCGCACCGATTACATCCGACATCAATATGTTGGCTGCTGTGCGTTGTGGCGAAATGCAACCCATAATGCTGGCACGCACAATCGCGACGCTGGATCACATGCTGAATGGTCGATTGACCGTTAACATCATCAGCAGTGATTTTCCCGGAGAAAAGGCCGACAGCAGTTTTCGCTATCAGCGATCACGCGAGGTTGTTGAAATCCTTAAGCAGGCCTGGACCCAAGATGAAATCAATTATCAAGGTCAGGTGTATAATTTCCAAGGACTGACAACGGATCCCGTACGCCCCTATCAATCAGGCGGTCCGCTGTTGTATTTTGGTGGCTATTCCCCTGATGCGTTGGAACTGTGCGGGCAGCATTGCGATGTCTATTTGATGTGGCCCGAACCCAAGGATCAACTGGCCGAACGCATGAAGGCCGTTCACGCCGTGGCCGATCGCTACGGGCGCACCTTGGATTACGGTCTGCGCGTCCATGTGATTGTGCGCGACACCGAACAAGAGGCCCGCGAATATGCCCAACATATCGTATCAAAGCTGGACGATGAAGCAGGCAGCGCAATCCGCGAACGCGCACTAGACAGCGGGTCACTGGGTGTGTCCCATCAGGCCAAAAACCGTGATCTGGCGGATATGGAGGGGTTCATCGAACCCCATCTGTGGACCGGTGTTGGACGCGCACGTTCTGGATGCGGTGCTGCGATTGTTGGATCGACCGACCAAGTTCTAAGCGAATTAGAGGCCTATCAAAAAATGGGGATTCGCGCATTTATCCTGTCCGGATATCCACATATTGATGAATGCCGCCACTTTGGCACCAAAGTGCTACCGCAAATGAAAACATGTTCGCTGCCAGATGCCTATGGCCGCGTCCCATCCCAACCCCCAATGACACCGCTAAGCGTAGGAGAACGCCGCTAATGGATCGTATTTCGATTACTTCTGACCTAGATTTTTCACGCATTGTTTACGGCATGTGGCGTTTGGGCGACGATGCTGACACCAGCGTCGACCACGTTCGCAATAAAATTGCGGCCTGTTTGGACCAAGGAATCACCACCATGGACCAAGCTGATATCTATGGCGGCTATGAAGCCGAAGAAATCCTAGGCGCGGCGCTCGCAGGTTCAGATCTGCGCAACAAAATCGAAATCGTGACGAAATGCGATATTGTTGCCCCCGTTGGCCGCTACAGCGATGCACGCGTGAAATATTATGACACCAGCCGCGCCCATATCAACGCATCCATTGATCATTCGCTACGATTGATGGGGATTGACCACATTGATTTGCTGTTGATCCACCGTCCAGATCCGATGATGGATCACAATGAAACCGGTGCCGCATTGGATGACGCAATCGCATCGGGCAAAGTGCGCAGCGTGGGTGTTTCAAATTTCCGCCCCTATGATTGGCAATTGCTGCAATCAGGGAGGAAAAACAAACTGGTCACCAACCAAATCGAACTTAGCGTGACGGCCAATGACGGATTTACAAATGGTGATGTTGCGTTCCATCAGATGAACAATACGCCCATGATGGCATGGTCGCCTCTGGGCGGTGGCAGCCTGTTTTCCGATCCAAACTCGGCAATCGCGCAAACCCTAAACGCTGTGGCACAACGCAATAACGTAGATATCGCAGCAGTGGCCGTTGGATGGTTGTTAGCCCATCCGTCCAAGATTTTACCTGTGATGGGCACCAACAATTTGGACCGGATCAAGACTTTGTCACAAGCAATGGGTGTTTCGATTGATCGTCAAACGTGGTTTGAAATCTACACCGCCGCCTTGGGACGCGAGGTGGCATAATGGGACAGCCGATGCCAGCTTATACAGATCCCGTACTCGACCCAAAAGAATTCCGCTCTGCGCTTTCACAGTTTGCAACCGGTGTGACGATTGTTACCTGCAACACAGATGATGGCCCTGTCGGGATGACCGCCAATAGCTTTAACAGCGTCTCATTGGATCCAGCATTGGTGCTATGGTCGATTTCGAAAACGTCGCGGCGTTATGACTATTTTGCGACGGCAAAACGGTTTGCCATACACGTCTTGGACGCAGACCAAGCCAATCTTTGTATGGCCTTTTCCAAAAATGCGCAGGCCTTTGACGCAGCAGAACACTGGAGCACCAGCGAATCCGGCGTACCATTGATCGATCATTGCCTATCGCGTTTTGAATGTGAGACATTTGCGATGCATGATGGTGGCGACCACACAATCATTATCGGAAAAGTATACGGACTGACCACAGGACAAGGACGCCCGCTGATCTTTTCACAGGGAGGATTTTTATCCTAAGAAACTGATATCATTTGGATTTTAAGCTACATGACTATCATGCTAGAAAAAACTGTTTGCGCTACCAGTTTTTTGACTTTATGCACTCAGTACGTTGACCACTGTCGTATTGGATAGTAGCGTTTCAAGGATTGTTCGGGGATACTCGAATCTAATCAATGTCATGGCGTTTCGGCGCATATCTTATTTCGGGGAGGAAATAATGACCTTTAAAGTGAAATCTCTGGGCACTGCTGCCCTAGCGACCATCATGATGGCAGGCTCAGCTTATGCTGGCAGCCACAGCGATGTTTGTAACACACCCTCTGCTTTGGGTGATCTGGGCAATTTCGAAGGTGAAGTGATCACCATCGCAGGCTCGATGGAAGGCAAAGATGAAGAGATGCTGACAAACACCGTCTCTTGCTTTGAAAAAGCAACTGGGGCCGTTGTTAAGTATTCCGGTTCACGTGACTTTGCAGCGTTGATCGTTGCAGACCTACGTTCCAACAACGCACCAAACATCGCGATTTTCCCACAGCCAGGTTTGGCGGGTGATATGGCGAAAGAAGGTCACCTGGTTCCCCTAGGCGACGATCTGGCAAACTGGATGGCCAACAACTATGGTGCGGGCCAATCTTGGGTTGATCTGGGCACATATGCAGACGCAAACGGCAAGAAAGATTTCTATGGCTTTGCGTATAAAATGGACCTGAAATCACTGGTTTGGTATTCACCAGAGCAGTTCGAAGACAACGGCTATGAAATTCCGACAACCATGGAAGAGTTGATCGCCCTGTCCGACCAAATGGTCGCAGACGGCAACACACCATGGTGTATCGGTGTTGAATCCGGCAACGCAACAGGCTGGACCGCGACAGACTGGATGGAAGACATCATGCTGCGCACAACAACACCTGAGAACTATGACCGCTGGGTATCAAATGACCTGCCGTTCAACAGCCCAGAAGTTGTGAACGCAATGAACCTTTATGGCAAATTCTCACGCAATGATGATTACGTTGCGGGTGGAGCGTCATCTGTTGCAACAACATTCTTTGGCGACGCGCCAAAGGGTCTGTTCTCATCACCAGCAAGCTGCATGATGCACCGTCAGGCATCGTTCATTCCTGCGTTCTTCCCGAAAAAGGGTGAAGAAGTTGCAAACGGCGAAGCAGATTTCTTCTACTTCCCTCCATTTGCATCTGAAGACCTAGGTAACCCTGTTTTGGGTGCGGGTACATTGTGGACAATGACCAAAGACAGCCCTGCAACACGTGCATTCTTCCAGTTCATGACAGAAGCGTCAGCACACGAAGCATGGATGTCACAAGGTACATTCCTGACAGCACACAAAGGTGCAAACCTGGACGCATACGCAACACCAGCGCTGCGTAAGCAAGGTGAAATCTTGTCCAACGCGACAACATTCCGCTTTGACGCATCTGACCTGATGCCAGGTGCGATCGGCGCCGGCGCGTTCTGGTCAGAAATGACAGCCTTTGCAAACGGTCAAGACGCACAAACAACAGCCGATAACATCCAGGCTGCTTGGGACGCGATCAAGTAATCGACCCGTTTGGTAAAAAACTCGTAAGGAGCGTGAAGCATTTCACGCTCCTTACTACATAAACACTTCACTTGTTTTGACTCGGGATAGGATAATTTCCATGCGCACGATCAAGCCCGTCATCGCAAGCAACGGTTTGGCAATTCTGTTAACAATCGCCATTTTGTTGCCCGTCATAGCTATCACTGCTTATATCGCAACAGCACCTCTAGATGATGCTCTAGCGAGTCTTGGCCTGTCGCTTCGTGAACAGTATGCCTGGAAACTGTCAGAGTTTGATACAATTCAACGATTTTCCAAAATTGGCTTTGCCATCCGCTCTGTGATCATCGCGGTGGCAGTATCCTTTTTGTATTTTGGCATATCGAACTGGCTGAACATGGGGTTGGCGCGCGTGCGTGCGCCTGGATCACTAGGACGTCAGTCAACGATTGTCGAAGCAATCCAGCCTTGGATCTTTGTCGGTCCAGCGGTTGTATTATTGCTGTTGTTTTTGTTGGTTCCCGCCTTCTCAACCCTAAGCCTGTCCTTCCAAGAAGCCAGTGGCGAATGGTCAACACGGAACTATGCGTTCCTATGGGATCCTGATGCTTTGGGTTATTTGCAGTTCCGCTTGGCGATGCGTAACTCTTTGATGTGGTTGGTTTTGGTGCCGACGGTCTGTATCAGCCTTGGGTTGCTGATTGCTGTATTGGCAGATTCGGTCAAATGGGGCATCGTCGCCAAGACGTTTATTTTCGTCCCGCTGGCCATTTCGTTTGTGGGTGCTGCCGTTATTTGGCGCAACATTTTTGCCGGTGGTGGTATTCAAGCCCAAGAAACCATAAACGGCCTGACACCATCGTATCAGATCGGCTTGCTCAAAGCATTGTTGGGTCATGGCGCTGAATACAACGAACCGCTGTATAACTTGAAATTCTGGGGCAATTTTTTCCTTATGTGGATCTTGGTTTGGGTGCAGACCGGTTTTGCCATGGTGATTTTTTCCGCCGCACTGCGCGGTGTTCCCAGCGACACGATTGAGGCGGCCACCATTGACGGTGCGAACCCATTTCAAATGTTTTTCCGCATCAAGCTGCCACAGATTTATTCCACCGTTTTGGTCGTTTGGACAACCTTGGTGATCCTTGTACTTAAGGTCTTTGACATCCCCTACGCTCTTTCGGCGAATGACGATGACAAATTGCTGTTGGCAACGATGATGGAAAATGCGCGGAACAACTGGTCCATCGGCGGCGATAACGTTGATAACCTGTTTGCAGCGATTGCTGTGATGCTGATGTTGACGGTTATCCCAAACATGATTTTCAACGCGTGGCGCATTCGCCGCGAACAAAAAGAAATGGGTCATTAAAGGAGCAAGCGCATGATCAATCGCACTTTACGCCATGTTGTTTTGGCGCTGATCGTCTTTATATGGGTTGTACCTTTTGTGGCCCTTGTAACAACATCAATTCGGTCCGAAACAGCATCTAAAACATCGGGTTTCTGGACAGCGTTCACACCGACCGAACTGGGCCATAGGTTCAGCACGCATGACGGTGATGAATATCAAAACAATGTTGTCTTTTCTGGCAATATTTTTGATCGCCTAAACCCCGAAGAAACCAATTACGAAATCTCGGGCGAGGTCACATCAATCCTGTTCAAAGGTCGTGTGCCTGATCCAGAGAATGCAGAGAAAACAATCCTGATCCGTAAACTGGTTCAACCCGGCGAACCGATGGAGGTGCGCGACGGTTCGTTTGTGTTCCAGTCCAACGGTGATTTTGAATGGACCTTCCCAGAGGCGACATCGCCCAAGGCCAAAAACCTAGATGCGTTCATTATGCAGGATCCAACATTCGGACCAGATGCCTATATCGAGGTATTGTTCGAGGATAAAAATGTTCCAAACGCGTTGATTTCATCGTTCATTGTGACCATTCCAGCCACGATTATCCCGATCACAATTGCGGCCTTTGCGGCCTATGCGTTTGCATGGATGTCATTTCCGGGGCGTGATTGGCTGTTTGTGATTGTCGTGTCGTTGATGGTTGTGCCCACCCAATTGGCGTTTCTGCCCGTTTTGCAGGGCTTTAGCGGGCTTGCATCCTGGGCCACACAGTTGAACTCTTGGCTGACGGATTGCGAAGTCACCGACACCTGTCAGGTTGCGTCCAAATCCTTTGCTGGTCTGTGGATCACGCACACAGCCTTTGGCCTGCCGCTGGCGATTTATTTGCTGCGCAATTACATCGTGGGCTTGCCCAAGGAATTGCTGCAAAGTGCGCGTATCGATGGTGCAAACCATTTGCAAATCTTTACCAAGATCATCGTTCCATTGTCTGTCCCTGCCCTGGCATCATTTAGTATTTTCCAATTCCTATGGGTTTGGAACGACTTGATCGTGGCTTTGTACATCGGTCCAAACAATGCCGAGGATTTGGTATTCCCAATCCGTTTGCAAAAACAACTAGGCACGTTCAAAGACCAGCTGCACCTGCTGAACGCATCAGCGGTCATTTCGATGGTCGTACCTGTGATCGTGTTCTTGTCGATGCAACGCTATTTCATTCGCGGCCTGTTGGCCGGTTCGGTCAAAGGGGGCTGATGAATGTCAGAACTAAAGTGGTGGGAAACCGCTGTAATTTATCAAATCTATCCGCGCTCTTACCAAGATTCCAACGGGGATGGTATTGGTGATCTACAGGGTATTATTTCCCGCTTGGATTACATCGCCGGACTGGGTGTCGATGCCATTTGGATCAGCCCATTTTTCAAATCCCCGCAAAAGGATTTCGGCTATGATGTCTCGGACTATTGCGACATCAACCCCGAATATGGAACGCTAGACGACTTTGACCAAATGATTGCCAAAATCCACGATCTTGGTATGAAATTGATGATCGACATTGTGCCCGCACATTGTTCAGACCAGCATGATTGGTTCCAAGAAAGCCGTCAATCCCGCGACAACCCCAAGGCGGATTGGTTCCACTGGGTCGATCCCCTGCCTGATGGGTCGGCACCCACAAACTGGCTGTCGTTCTTTGGCGGGCGTGCTTGGACGTTTGAACCACGCAGGCAGCAATATTATTTGCACAATTTCCTGCCTGAACAGCCAAACCTAAATCATGCGAACCCTGATGTGCGTCAGGCCTTTGTTGATATTGCGAAATTCTGGTTTGATCGTGGCGTGGATGGGTTCCGTTTGGATGCCGTGCACACCATTAATGCTGACAGCGCGCCTTATCAAAACAATCTGGCAAATCCTGATTTCGTTTTGGGGGAATTGCCGCAACAGCAACAGCCGTTTTTCCGTCAGTTGCACGACAGCGCACAATTAAACCAACCCAGCATCCAGCAATTCAGCGAAGCGTATCGCGCCTGCGCTGACAGCTATCCGGGTGATCGGTATTTGATGGGTGAACTGCACGGTGATGATCCAATCAAAGCCAGCCAAACCTTTACCGATACGGGCCGTTTGCATGCCACGTATAACTTTAACCTGTTGGCGTGGGATGGGCTGTCGGTCGATGGATTGAAAGATGCAATCACCAGCGCGGTCGCAGCATTTAACGGCACGGGTCGCTTGTCCTTTGCGTTTTCCAACCACGATGTCCCACGCGTTGGCACCCGCCAGTTGAAAAACCTAGGGCTCAGCGACGCACAGCGCCCTGCGATGCAGCTGTTGTTGCTGAAGTTGGAGGCCTGTCTGATCGGATCCACCTGCGTTTACATGGGCGAAGAATTGGCATTATCCGATGTCCAAGATATTCCAGTCGACAAAATGCAGGACCCCTGGGGCATTGAATTTGCGCCCGTGTTCTTGGGGCGCGACACATGCCGTACCCCAATGGTTTGGCGTAAATCGGAACCAAATGGCGGGTTTTCATCAGCCAATCAAACCTGGCTGCCCGTTGCAAAACAACACTTGGACAGCGCTGGACTGGACGAGGCCGCGCGCAAAGGATCGGTTTACAACAAATTCGCCGAATTCCTAGCATGGCGCAAACAACAACCGGCGTTTATGTCTGCCAATGTCATTTCTGACGTGACAGGTGGTCCACGCCAAATCATTTTCGACAGAACAAGCGATCAACAGACACTGCGCTGTTGCTTTGACTTTGACACTCTCACAGCAACCTTTGAGGAGGTTTAAATGGCGCAAGTTGAGCTTAATAACGTAAACAAATCCTTTGCCCAAGTGGACGTGATCCGCAACGTCAACCTTGAAATCAACAAGGGCGAATTCGTTGTATTTGTTGGCCCCTCAGGCTGCGGTAAATCCACATTGCTACGCTTGATTGCGGGGCTTGAAACATTGACGTCTGGTGAAATTGTCATCGCCGATCGCCCTGTTATGGACCTGCCCCCGTCTGAACGCGGTATTGCAATGGTGTTCCAATCCTACGCGCTTTATCCGCATATGTCCGTGTTCCATAACATGGCCTTTTCACTTAGCTTGCAAAAACTGTCCAAAGCAGAAATCAAAGAGCGTGTCGAAAACGCTGCGCGTATTTTGCAAATGGAACATCTGCTAGATCGCCGTCCAGCGGCCCTGTCCGGTGGACAGCGTCAACGTGTGGCCATTGGTCGTGCCATTGTTCGCAACCCCGAGGTTTTCTTGTTCGATGAACCATTGTCAAACTTGGACGCTGCGCTGCGCCACGACACCCGCGTGGAAATTGCCAAACTGCACAAACAACTGGGCGCAACAACAATCTATGTGACCCACGACCAAGTCGAGGCAATGACATTGGCCGACAAAATCGTCGTATTGAAAGACGGCGAAGTCATGCAGGTTGGCGCACCGATGGAATTGTTCAACGAACCCGACAATGAATTTGTGGCCAGCTTCTTAGGCTCGCCCAAAATGAATTTCTTTGACGGGACATTAAGCGATGTTGCCAGCGATGCCGGCACAGCTGGTTTCACTGGCGAAGGCCTGACCATTTCAGGCGTGCGTTTGGTGTCCAAGAACAAACCAGCAGGATCAACCGCAAAATTGGGCATTCGTCCCCAACATTTGCGTTTGGATCCAAATGGCATGCTTAAGGGCGAAATCACGCTGGTCGAACGTTTGGGAACCGAAACTGTGGTTGAATTAATGTCACCCAACGGCACAAAATTCCGGTTTGCATCGCCTGAATCGCCGGACATGCAGGCGGGCGATACTGTTTCCTTTAGCTTTGATGCCGCGCAGGCACATTTGTTCTGATGCAATCGCCGGTCTACCCCCTTTATTGTGGTAGCTGCGTGGATCTAGACATCTAAACCTTTGGGGGCCGCTCTGTGAACTGGCCCCCTTTTCTTTGTGACACAGGCCCAGATATTATGACATCATCCCTAGAAACCCGCATCAATGATATCCTAGATCAACTCAGCCTAGCCGACATGGCCGCCCTGTTATCGGGCGAAGATTTCTGGTCTGTCACTGCATTGCCAGAACACGGCATCGGGAAATTGCGTGTCACAGATGGGCCAAATGGCGCACGCGGGTCAGGATCGTTTTTCCAAGATGGCGCCGAACGCGTGTCATCCGCCTGTTTTCCCGTGGGCATTGCCATGGGGGCCACATGGAACACAGACCTAATCTATGACATGGCCCAAGCCATCGGCCAAGAAACCAAATCCAAGGGCGCACAGGTCTGTCTGGCCCCCACCGTTAACATTCACCGCAGCGTCACAAATGGCCGTAACTTTGAATGTTTTTCCGAAGACCCCGAATTGGCCGCCGCCCTAACCACCGCCTATGTCCAAGGTCTGCAAAGCCAAGGCATCGCCCCCACGATCAAACATTTTGCAGGCAACGAATCTGAAATTGAACGCACCACCATCGATTCCCAAATCGACGAACGCACCCTACGCGAAGTGTACCTGCGCCCATTCGAAGCGGCCGTCAAAGACGCCCAAGCTTGGGGGATCATGTCATCCTATAACAAACTAAACGGCACCTATACGGCTGAAAACAAATGGCTGCTGTCAGACGTTCTGCGGGGCGAATGGGGATTTGACGGGGTCGTGATCTCCGACTGGTTCGGGTCGCGCACCACGGGCCCCACCATCAACGCAGGGCTAGATTTGGAAATGCCCGGTCCCACCCGTGATCGCGGCGACAAAATTGCCCAAGCGATTGCAGCAGGCGAAACAACATTGGACGATGTGCGCGATCGTGCGCGAAACATGTTGCGCCTAATGGCACGTGTGGGCGTGCTGGACGATATGCCCCCCTATCGCGAAATCACTGACGACCGCCCAGAACACCGCGCCCTGATCCG
>Ga0255768_10003084_pt1 | contig 16648 bp, 10 predicted proteins | sample 071ome_33_FD_179983 | JGI IMG/M metagenome (GOLD analysis project Ga0255768, IMG submission 179983) | Coastal salt marsh microbial communities from the Groves Creek Marsh, Skidaway Island, Georgia - 071412AT metaG (version 2) | ecosystem: Environmental > Aquatic > Marine > Intertidal zone >...
CGTCGTCGTCGTCATCCATCTCGCGCTCTCGACGCTGCGCCTCGACCGTTCTCTTGACGACGCCCGCTATGTACTCCGTTCGACGAACCTCTCGCGCCGATTCGTCTTCATCAAAGGCGCTCGGACAAATTTCAGAGCTCACTTCGTTGAGCGCGAATTCCACGCCTTCCGGTGTCATGTGAGATCCCCCGAACGGGGATAAAGTCGCAAACGTGCGCGCGACATCCTTGTTCTTGTACACGAGCAACGTCGGCGTGAGTCTGTCTGGATAATTAGGAACGCAGTCGCGATGCGCGACGCGGACGAATTTCGTCCTCTGGTGCTTGCGCGCGAGCGCGTCAATCGCTCGTTCCATTTTGTCGCAATCGGGACACCTGTCAACGAAAAGAAGACGCGCGTGTCAGTCGGTCGGTCGCTCGGTCGGGGATAACACGTTCTCCATCGAGCCATCGAAGCGTACCCTTTGCGAGTCATACACACGACGACGTATCCGCTCGAGCTCGGTTCGGTGACGTCGGCGACGAAACGCTCCCTCGTTGTGTCGATGACTTCACCGTAGGTGATGGCGTTCGACGCCGCGTGCATTTCTGCGAGACGCCGCGCGCGGTATTCGCGCACGTATTCGTCGTCGTCGTCGTCGGCTTCGAAGTCTACGGCGTCGGCGTCGGCGGCTTGGCGCGCATCCGCATCTCTGTTCTCCACGTCAAAGGCAACCTCCAACTTGCCCGGTTTGGGTGGTTTAGGCTTTGGTTTAGCGTTCCCGAGACGCGCCTGGATGTCATCCCAATCTGTTGACGTGTCTTCGTGCGATGGTGCGGCGTGCGTGCACGTGCCGCTGTCCATGACGCGCACTGGCGTCCTCGTTGGTCGCGTTGTGAGGGCGTTAGTTGAGCTTTGCGTCCACATTTCTCCCTTGGTGTGCTTTCGAGGTGAACATCTACTCGTTTCTAAATGTTGGCTACTAAAACATTGCTATGTCGTGCGAGGAGAGGCGCACCGTGTTCCGAAGGACTCTTTAATCTAACCAAGTCGACCGCGTCGTCGCACTTGGCGTTCGCGACGATGGTCTCAGGAACGCTGAACCAACGTGACTTCCTTGAAAAGTTGGGCTCCCGCCACTCGGCGCATGTCTTCGCGTGGAAACCCCGGTGGTTATGCCTCGATTCTGTTGCATCCTTGAGACCACCAAGGCTTCGGCGCGCGCCATGAATTGATCCTTACACAGTTTGTTCACCCAGCGCATGTACTCTTCGAAAGGAATTTTTCCATCATTGTGCAGATCATCCAGCGCATCTAGCGTGTCTTCGATGGCTAAGTCTTTCGCGTGCGCATCAATCAACTGTTGACTCGTCGCATCTTCACCTTTGAAGGCTGATTCGACGTCGAAAGGCTCGTCAGTATCCGGGTGAGCGTCGAGCCAACTCTGCATTTTGACCGTCTCCTCTCTAAGAAGCGAAATGTCACGCTCTATTTGCTCACACATGGATCGGGTCGCTCCCTTCTCTTGCTCCAAGTTGATGTGTCTCGTGTACAGTTCCGTCTGCAAACTGAGCAGTTTCTCCACCGTCTCTGAGTTTGCGTCTCGCTGTTGACGAAACGCGTTTTGCGCTCTCTCCGTCAACATCGAAATAGCCGCCTCCCTAAACAGACGTTTAGCGCTTTCAGAATCCACCGGCGGCGCTTCCTGCGCCCGACTTTGCTGATGGTCATGCGCGTCGCTCGATGTCCCGCCCCATATATCATCTTGCACTCGCGTGCTACGATTGACATTTACGCTAAATGGAACTCTAGTCTCGGCGCCTTGCGCAAAGTTCGCCGTTGACCCAGTCGTACCAACCGTCGAACCTGCCGCAGTTCTTGACCATCCACCCGCGTACGCATTCGTGCTCCCACTTGCGTTCACATGAACGACCCGAGGCGCGTTCGATGGCCTAGAAAACAACGGAGGCTCTCCGCTAAAGACTCGAGACATCAAAGCCGCGCAGTCGCTCAACCGCGACCTTCGAGGGTCCCATCGTCCGTACCGCGCGACACCGAGATTCACGCGACCGTTCGCGTCCACGATGGAGTGGTTTGGTTTGATGATCATCTCCGAGGTGGGCGTCACGAAACACATCGGCGCTGCGGTGGGAAAATCCGTCGGAGCGTACATTTTGACTGGAATGTTGTACCGAACACCAGAGTAATCAATTGGAATGGTTCCGTCGGCGTAGAGCAGCCTGGACTCGGACCCGTCGTTGTGAAAGTACACGTCGTCACGAACGGTGAGCGAGGGGTATTTCTGTCGCCGGACAAAGACGTGAGGGTCAGCGCGCGCATTAAAAACGCAAGTTGAACGAGTAACGAACGCAAACGAGTGAAAGACGCACTTGAAGTAGATCGAGAAAGTCTGCGCGCAGACGCGACGCGCTTCTCGATTTATCGTACGCGAGGGCATTGCGCCCTGAGACTCCGAATATATCGTCTAGATAGCGCGCGATGGAGTCGCTCGTCATCGCGCGCGCCGCGAACTAGAGCCACTGCGGACAAAGGCGCTTGGAGCTTGAAGTGCACAGCTGTTGACATTTTTAGCGCGTGGAACGGGAACGCGGATGAATATGAATTCGATATCACATGTTACAAGGTTTGGTTCGCGATACTTTACGCGGCTGCATCCACGGTACATCCCGGGAAGACGGACTCCCAAGCCTGCACGTGAGTCTCCGCGAGAGTCTTCATGATCACGGCGGCGTCCGCAAACGCGGTGTTGATCACTTCTTCCAACTCAAAATGGACGCGAGGAAGCTCGTTCGCCATTCGCGATTTGATTGCATCGTATTTGGTTTGCGCCTCGTTCACAGCGGATTCAGCAGCGCTGACGTCGCGCTGTAATTCTTCCACCGTCACCGGCGTCGGCGAAGTGACAGCTGCCGTCAAACGTTCAAAGATGGTCGTAGGCGTAGGTTGTGGAGGAGGAGGAGGCGCGTGAAGCGCGTGCTCAAGCTTTGCTCGCTTCGACGTTACTTTGACGCGGCAAGCTTGCAGTCTGAGAAGGGCATCCAACCTCGCATCGATTGCTTCCTTAGCGGCTCGCACGTACTGCAAAGCTTGCTTGAGCGGTGCGCGGAATTTCTTCGCCAACGCTTCGGCTTGCACTTCCGTCGGCGCACGCATGGTGCACGCCGCAGAACCCACTTCTCTAAACGCCTGCCCGAGGCCACCAGCTTCTTCTCCTAACAAAATCTTCGCGCCCTTTTCTTCGCAGTCACCCAAGTGATGTGCGTTTTCCCCAAAAGTACCCGTCAAGATGCCGAGATTTTGAACGCTGTTACAGATTTCACTGCCGCTCTTGAGCGCTCGCTTGAGGCGCTCCTCCAACAACAACAAATATTCGGTAGCCTCGAGGTAGGTTTGATCTTCTTCCATCATCACGCTCTCCATACCAGCCCCGGTGCTCCAAGTTTCCTTTGCGGTGCCGATCGACTGGAACCAAGAGTCCATCGCGCCAATCGCAGTGCCGACTGGGCCTCGAGAATACCACGGCGCACGCTGATCCCAAGAGCTCCCGCCTTGTTCTTCCAAAAACATGACGACGTCTTCGCACGTCGCGAGTAATGGATGTTCAACAACCTTCTTCATGAAGTCTTCCAATCCGGCGCGCCTGTGCTCGAGAAAGTCACTCTGGAACGGACTCGTGGTCACCGTCTTCTCCGGCAAAGGGAAGAGGACGATGCCCGGATAAAGAGTCGAGAGACGTCCACGCAACCATTCAAAGTCAGAGTATCGTCGAACGACGATGGACTGATCCTTCTTGTACGCCGGGTCCGTCGTCTTCATGCTCACCGTGTACACCGCGTACGCCGTCAAACTGTCGCCCACCTTGGTCGGGTTCGACACGCTCACCTGGATGGACGAGTTCTTGATGAACCCATTCCGCGGAACCTCTGGGAGGGCCTCTTCACCCTGGGCAAAGTGAATGCTCTCGTACGCGGGAGGCGGCGGCGTTCCAGGCTGATCTTCAACATTCTCCTCAGACATCATCTTACCAACTTCTCAACGCTTCGTCGCGATCGACGCTTTCCCGGCGGTGAACGACGAAGAAGTCGTCTCCTCACACCCCGCGAAACAACCTCTTGCACCGGGTCGCAAACGCACGCGTTCGAGCTTGTCCGACTGGATAACTAATCGACGCGCAACACCAAAACTCACTCGGTGCCGACTCACACTCGACTGACGTGCTCTCCCTCTCTTCGCGCGCGCACTGAACGAAACGAACGGCAATCACCAAACGTCGTATAGATCGATCGTGCGCGAATCAAACGCGTCCGTCACGTCGTGCGCGACGAAGTGTCGTCGCAGTCAACAAAGTTTTTCGAACTTGACTTGAATTTCATCTCACTGTTTACCCATATAAATTGTAGAAAGTGACGACACAAGATGCGCAGAGACTTCACGCACACGCGACCGAGCGACGGCAGAGTGAAACGCGCGAGCGCCGACGAAGAGACGAAACGAAACGAACGCCATGGATGGGGACAAGTTTCGTAACACGATGCACTCGCTGAATTACGGCACGGTGATGGAGGCGGCGGCGAGAAATTACATCAAGGAAAAGACGGCAGAGGAGGACAAGATGCGAACCGCGTCGCGAGTTCGAGAGATGGATGCTCGAGATTTTATCGAGGTGCGTCGCGAGCGTCGCGTAAAGACGTACGAGACGGTTCGATTCGAACTCGATCGCGTCGATTTCTTTCACGCGGTGATTCGACCGACGTCGCGCGACGCGGGTTTCGTGCGGTTTTACGACGCGTTGACCGGTACTGACTTTTTTTTCATTCTCACCTGTCGTTTGCGCGCGCGTAGGATCCAGATTTGGAAGAGATTCACCGAGAGCGGGTGCAACAGATGAAGGAGGCGCAAGAGAGGAGGATGAAGATGGAACGCACGGGACACGGGTCGCTGAATGAGATTGAAGAGAAGGAGTTTTTGCCAGAGGTGACGACAACAAAGTACGTCGTGGCGCACTTTTATCACCAGGAATTCGAGAGGTGCAGAATCATGGATAAGCACTTGTCGGTTCTCGCCAAGAAGTATTTCGACACCAAGTTTGTGAAGATTTCCGCCCCGGATGCGCCCTTCTTCGTCACCAAGCTGCAGGTGAAGGTTTTGCCCTGCCTAATTTATTTCAACAATGGCGTCGCGTTTGATAGGATGGTTGGATTTGAAGAGCTCGGTGGCAAGGATGACTACAACACGACGAAACTTGAGGGCATACTCTTAAAGGCTGGAGTGATTGCGCCCGTAGAGAAGGATGATAGCGATAGCGAAGATGAAGCAGAGACGATGCGACGCGAGGCGATGAGTCGGATGATGCGCCAGGGCGGGTTTGCGCGAGGAAGCGATGACGAAGATAGCGATTTTGATTAGGACTCCAGTAGACGAATGTAGACCACAGAAGATGATCTCGTAATTCAAAACTATTTCTATGTATTTAGACAAAGCAATCGAGTTCGACTCGTCGATACGTGTTCGGGCCGTCGTCCTCGAGCGCGGGATACGCGGGCACGAGGGCGTCTTGACCGCCAATGTACAGAGAATTGTAAATTCTCCAGTAAATTTCCCGCACCTTGCGAGCTGGGTGGAAGAGACCCTGCAAAGTGTACGCCAAGATGAACTGAGGACCGAGAGCGACTCGAGCAGCTTCGATCGCTTCGGTGACAGCGTTGATGACGTGCGGCGACGGTTCGAAAACGTTCGGCCACGTGTAGTTGAGCAAGTGCGTCAACGCGTCTTCGCAACCCAGACCAGCGCAACCAAGAGCTAAATGTTTCACCGTCACGGCGGCAGTTTGACGGTGCACCAAGTCGCGATCCATGAGTGCGTCTTCGAGGAGCGGCGTGACGGCATAGATGTAGTCCTTGCCCATTTCACCGATGTACTCGAACAAGAAGGCTAAAGATTTGAGAACACCGTTTTGCACGTTGAGCTCTTGCACGCGGTACTCATTCATCAAAGCCGGAAGGACAGTGAATGGCGCGCATGTTTCCGCGACAATGGCAATCGCAACGGTGGTACAGACACGCATTTGACGCTCTTGCACCTTGAGGTTGTTCAGGAGCGTGACGAGAACGTCTTGCGGACCGATGGCTTTGGCAATGTAACCAAAAGTGTTCACAGTGGCACGGCGAATGGCCTTCTTTGGCGCCTTGAGCAACTCGAGCAACTCGAAACAGATGCGCATCCATTCGCGAGCTGCGACGTATTCAGCACCTCTATCAGCGATTCTACCAATCAAGTCAATCGTGTTTTCTTGCACTTTCTCGTGTCTGTTCTTCAAGATTGGCGTCAAGCGCGGCAAAAGATCCTTAATTGGCGGCGTCATGCGAGTCATGCCTTGGACACTGACAATGGCCTTGAGAGCTCCGAGGATAGAGCCAAGAACTTCGGGGTACTCTTCGCCCAAGTATTCATACAGAACCACACCCAAGTGACCGAGAAGCTGCTCTTCTTCGCATTTGCGCATGACTGGCGCGATGGCGCTGATTAAATCAGCAGCTTGCTCGCGAACGTCGGCGCTCTTGTTGTTCATTCTCCACTTGATGGTACCGCAAATTTGAGGCAAGTACGGCTTCGCGCGCAAACCGAGTGCGTTCACGATGGTACCGACACCCTTAAGCATGACGTCACCTTCGTCAGACGTTTGCTCTTGGAAGGCATAAAGCATACCGTCAACCATGAGCTCCTCCATGCGAGTGTCGACATCCGCAGTGCCAAGTTCTTCGATCACCTTGGTGATCGTCTCCATCACCATGCGACGGTACGGCTCAGACTCATCCTTCAAGTCCTCGACGATTCTACCGATGATCTCCGCAGAACCAACCTTGAGAGCAATCTCGAGCGTTGTCTCGACGAGTTGTTGGTAGTTGCGGCGGTCGAGAGCCATTCGGCGAACCCAAAAGTGCTTGAAGAACTCGGGCATCACCTCGGAACGAATGTACTCGGGTTCGACGCCATCAGTAGCGACACATTGCTTCACCACCTTGAGGGTGATCTTTTTCATCTCTTCGTCGGCAGTGGCAAACTCTCTAATCAAAATCACCATCACTTCTCGCGTGTAGTAGTTCGCGTACATGGCATCCATGAGCGGGATGATGAAACCAATCGCCTTCAAGAACGCGGCGAGCACCTTGCCGCGGTGGGCGCGAATACCCTTCCACAACGGCTTGAGTACGTTGTCAAATGACTCGATACCGTAAGGAGTGGCTGCTTCTGCCAGCGCAGCGATGGAGAGCGCCGTGATGGTGCGCACCTTTTGATTTTCATCTCCGAGACCGTGCTCAATGATGTCGACTAAAGACTTGAGGTGCGGGAGAACGCCGCATCCAAGGAGAATGGCAATCTGCTGCACAATCTTGATCCCCGTGTGGCGCGCTTGCCAACTCTTTTTACTCTGGCACACCGCCTTGAGGAACGGAAGCAAAGACTGCACACCAAGAGCTTGTGCGACGACAGCAAACGCTCGCGCCGTTGTGTTGCGTACGTACTCATCGACGTTATCAATGTCAGGTCTCATGGCGGCAATCATCGTCGCGAGACCAGCTGCTTTGGCTACGTTGCTGATGATTTCGCGTCCTTCGACTCGCGCATAGTAATCCTCGTCAATCAACAACGGTTCGATAACAACGAGGATTTTATGCACGTATGGACGAACCAAATCATCAAGCTTGTAAAGAATGCGATCGATAACCTTAACGAGTAAGTGTCTCTCTTGGTCTTCCAACGTAGGAGACATGAGCAGCGGCAGAATTTGGTTGAACAACGGACCAGCACCAAACTCCTTGGCGCGATCGGTGATTTGCCGCAACGCAGATTTACGCTGCGGCGGGGTACCGTTCTTCACTCGCAGCAGCATGCGCATAATCTTGCGCTCCTTTTGCTCCTCGATGCTCAAATCTTCCTCGTTCGCCTCCTTAAGTAGCGGAGCAAAGTATTGCATATCCTCCGGCTTCATTTCGGGAAGACCCTCGGGCACGAGGCTCACGTCAAACTTTTGGCTGCGATCTTCTTCGGGAATGCTGAAGAATCCCGCGTTTGCACCATATGGCATCGGTGTCTGAGTGAGCTTGCGAGCCGGGGTTCGGATGGGCACATAGCTAGCCGGCGGTTCAAGAATTTTGAATCCCTCAGACGGAAGGAGTTCATCTAATTCCTCATCCGTCTGCGGTCTGTTTCGTTCTTCGATTTCGCGCTGATAGCGCATCATTTGGTACTGCTCCGGAGTGAGCGGCACGTTCGATTGCATCGCTTGATGCGCCGCAATCTGTGCGGCTGATGGCGTTGCCATACCAGCCGCGATTTGCGGCGTCTCGGCTCCCGCCGGGATCTTCGGCGTCTCGCCACCAGTCCAGGCGGGCGTCGCGCTTGGGTCGCCGCCTGCGCGAATCATCGGTGTCTCGTCCCATCGACTTCTCGAACGTCGTGGAGTCGCGCGCACGGCATCTCCCTTGGTACCGCTCTCCATGGTTTCCCATTGAGAAGGATGCGCAGGGGTTTCGTCAAACTTTTGCCCGCGAGGCGTCGCGTCGTCCCATCTGGCGCCCATGGCGGCGGTATCGTCGCTCTCCCACTCGCTGACGCGCGCGGGCGCCTGTCCTGCAGCGCTATCGTCGGGTTTCGCGTCCCATCTTCGCTTACGCTTCTCGGCTCGACTAGACGCCGCAGGCTCGTCCGCACGAGCCGCCGCCAAGCTCGCCTCTTCCGCGGCGCGTTCAGCCTCCTCCTTTTGCTTGCGCTCAATGTTTCGCAGCGTGTTGTCTTTCTCACGATCCAAAGCCGCCTCCTTCATACGATCGGCGTACGATCTCCCCTCATCTCCACCCTGTGCGTCAAAACGTCCATCGTCAGTCGTTTGAAATCCCCGAAATCCGCGCGTCAACTCATTTCGACGCTCGATTCGGTCGTATTTCTCTAAACCTAAAAAGTCGATTCTGTCTCGCGTAGTCGCTCGCACCTCTCTCGCCGCTCCTCGTCCCGGGCTCAACTGCCTCTTAAACCTCCGCTTCGAGTAATCGCTCTCGCGATCGATAATTTTCCTCGACTTTCCAAACCCCAACGCCTCGTCAGACTCGAGATCCTCGCCCTCATCCGCATCGAAACCCGGTTCCATGAAATCCTTTGGCGCCGTGTACGCCCTCAGCGGCGCCTTGCTCGTCCCAGCCTTTGTCGACGCCCCCGCGCGTCTCACATCGCGGTCCCCGCCTTTAGAGGGAGACCCTCCATCGTCCTCGCCGTCATTTCCCCGCCGTTTCTTCGCGCGCGCTTCCGCATCCTTCGCCTCGGCGCGTTCCCTCTGTAACCGAGCGATCTCCTCACGCGCCGCCCGCTCGTCCTCGTCCTCGCGGTCGTCCTCTGTTCCACCTCGCGTCCGCATCGTCGTCCGTCCGTCAAGTCACGCCAAGCGACCCCGGTTCTTACGGGGAAACGAAACGTATCCGTCGGTTCGTCCGTCGGTTCGTCCCGGCGTTAAACCCGCGTCGTCGGCGCGTCGGTGTGCCGAGAGTGGCCGCGCGCCAGAGAATTTGCACGCGATTTTCACGTCTAAACCCTAATCGGGATGTTCATATTCTATACTGTATACATATACATTAGGGTTTTGGAATGTGTGCTCTCGAAATGCATTCGTTTCGTTTCACCCAGCTCGACGACACTGCGCGAACGACACCGCGCACGATCGATCGGGCTCGGGTGAAACCCCGCCCGCCGGCGACGACGACGACACTGCGCGCACGGTTCGCGTGACGTAACGCGTGCGTCTACGTCACGAGATGGCGCTGTACATCAAGGCGTTTTCTCTGGTGATCAAGACAGCGTCCAAACCGCTGGCGAAACGGTTGAAAAACACAATCTCAGACTCGCCGACGCTGCGACGGTGGGCGATCGATGCGGCTCGCGCGGCGTCGAGAGCGTCGACGTTTGTGTATAGAGACGATGGGTCGGAGGCGGCGATCGCGGCGGGTGGGAGAAAAGCGAGGTTGGAGACGAGGAAGCTCGAAGCGAGGGCGAGCATGAGCGAAGAGGCGGCGTTGCAAGCTGCGAGCGACTTCGCGGGCGAGGCGTTCGTGTTCGCGGTGGCGGGCGGAGCGGTGTGGTGGGAAGTCGAGAGGTCCAACGCGAAGGATGAAAAGAAGAGAGCGGACGCGGCGGCGGAGCGAGCGCAATTGTGCGATATTATCGATAGGCAGCGCGCGACGCTCGATGACCTGACGGCGCTGGTGGAGGAGTTGTTCAAGTATCGACAAGAGAGCTCTGCGGCGATCGCCGAGTTACAGCAGAGGCGACGATGACGACGACGCCTCTGGTGTCACTGTGCATCATTCTTCCATCGGCGTCGGTGCTTCGACCGAAGCAAAGGCGTCGCATCCATTCGTTCGCGACTCGGCGCGGTTCTAGAACCGCGCCGAGTCGCGCAGATAACATAACTTGTAGTCTTATAATTCTGTATCCTTAGCGCCACCGAAGCGGTGCGACGACGACGCACGAACGCGAGTTCGCGCGACGTGGATCAACTCACCCCCGAGCGACGACGACGACGAACGCGTTCTCCATCCTTTTCGTGACTGAAATGTACGAGTATAACAACCATTGTCAAAAAGTGTCTCTTCTTCCACGCAACGACACAGCCGCCGGTGGAAACGCTCGCACTACCCACACACGTCGCCTCGCACCGTCTCGAGACAGGCTCTACCATGGTTGCCGGTGTGGGAAAGGCGAAGAAGAACGCCTTCATCGCGTTTCTGCGATCATCCGTCGTCGACGACGCCGACTTTGCGACGCGACTCGTCCAGGTTAGCAAGGACTACCAGAGCTGGGCGCGAGTGTTTCGAGAGCGGGGACGAAGCGATGAGGCGCATGCGGATGCGCTGCGACTGCTCGACAGTAAAGGACATTTATTGAACATTATCGATAGGATTTGCGAGGATGATGGCGATAAGAAGACGCCAAAGAACCTCGCAGAGGTGAGAAGCGCTTGGGACGCGGTGAAAAAAGTGCAACGCACCAAATTTGAGAAGTCTGGCGGCGCCGAAGGCATCGCCGAGGCTCGGTTGCGCGCGCGAGAGGCCAAGGAGAGAATTAAGCAAAGCAGAAAAGAGCGCGAATCGCGCGAGGGCAAGGATAAAGAGATGAAACAGGCGAGGAGTGAGTACAACGCCGCAGTGCACGAAGCGAGAAACGCCGGAGCGTGTTTAGACTGGCTCAACATGGGAACGTGTAGGTTCGGTAGCGAGTGTCAGTACGCGGAGTCACACGATCCGCTGTCGAGAGGCAAACTTAAAGATCTCGCGAAAAAAGTTAGAGCTGAGACGGGAGACGTCAAGCGCGAGAGGAACCGAGAGGAAAAAGCTGAGCGCAAGGCTCGTGCCAAGGCGTTGCGGGACGCGAATCGCGTCGGCGAAGACGAAGCGGAAGCGTTGGATTTCTCCTCTAGTGATGACGATAGCGATAGCGAGGCTGATGTGCCTGGATTCCTCAAGGTTGAGCGCGCCAAGCGCGCCGCCCAGGCTCTTTTATCAACCAACAAGGGTAAAGTGGACAAGAAGGAGACGCCAGCGAAAAAGACGAAGAATAAGCACTTCAACGAGAAGCAACAGGAACGCAAGGCAAAGTTTCTCAAGGACAAGAAGAACCAACCCTACAACCGAAAACGGAAACCATCTGCACCTCGTTCGGAAGAGAAACCGAAGAAGAAAAAGAAGGCTCGTCACGCAGATTCAGAGCGAAAACAAAAGAGAAAGGGCATGGCGAGGACGTTCTTTGGCGGCGACGACTAGACGAGCGCTCAGGGTGTCACTCGTTCGATAGACGCGTAGATTTTAGGTGAGATGTTTGATACAGAATGATGAATCTTTATTTTGAAAGTTAAGCTGCTAAAATTCGTTGCGTGGGACCGCGATGTAAAGCTTAAATTTTGCGCCACAGTCTTCAGGTCACTCCATGTCTAATTTATTCAGAGCGGCCGGCATAAGAGACGAAGTTTTGCTCCTTGCAGTCAATACCAACCATAGCCTCACCCAAGCCTTGAGAAACCTCCGCAATGATCTTCGGGTCGTTGTAGTGGGTGACCGCTTGAACGATGGCGCGGGCACGCTTGGCCGGGTCACCAGACTTGAAGATGCCAGAGCCGACAAAGACACCATCCATGCCAAGCTGCATCATCAAAGCCGCGTCAGCCGGGGTGGCGACACCACCGGCGGCGAAGTTGACGACCGGCAATCGACCGAGCTTTCTCGTTTGTTGAACGAGCTCGAGCGGGGCGCGGATCTCCTTGGCGTACACGAAAACTTCATCCTCGTCCATGGCGCACAAGCGGCGAATGTCGCCCATGACGGCGCGGCAGTGACGAACAGCTTCGACGACGTTACCGGTACCAGCCTCACCCTTCGTGCGGATCATGGAAGAACCTTCCGCGATACGGCGGAGCGCCTCACCGAGGTCGCGGCAGCCGCAAAGCACCGGCACCTTGAACTTGTGCTTGTTTAAGTGGTTGATTTCGTCAGCCGGGGTGAGCACTTCAGACTCGTCAATGTAGTCGATACCGACAGCCTCGAGGACTTGGGCTTCGACAAAGTGACCGATGCGAGCCTTGGCCATGACCGGAATGGTGACGGCTTCCTTGATCGCCTTGATCATGGTCGGGTCAGACATGCGAGCGACGCCGCCATCCTTACGGATGTCCGCCGGCACGCGCTCGAGCGCCATGACGGCGACAGCACCCGCTTCTTCGGCGATGCGCGCCTGTTCCACGTTGACGACATCCATGATAACACCACCCTTCAACATCTGCGAGGGATTTCAAAGCGCGCGAGCGCGTTTTAATCGTCAGTCTAGCGTCGCGAGACACCGAGAGGTGTAAAAGAAGAAGAGCACGACAACTTTGGAACGTCATCCCGCGAGCGCTCCCGGCACCGCGTCGCGACGCCGGTCGACGCGCAATCATCGACCGGGCGCGTTGAATAAAAATATATCCATTCTTTCCGCGTCCTCGCGCATCCGGTCGCCCGAAACGCGACGCGTCGACCCGTCGCCAAAGTTGACGCGCGCCATCGACGTAGGCGCCCAACCTAGTGCACGCCCATCGCGCAACATGAACGCGCCCATCGACGCGGTCGCGACCTCTCGCGCGTCGAGAAGACGCTCGAAATCGATAAAGAATATTATTACGCACCTGGGCGAGGCCCGCCTTGACGGCGAAAGTGCCTTTTTCAGTCTCGTTGGACATGCTTTCGTTCCTTCGTCGCGCGTCCGAGTTGTGACGACGTCGCCTCGGCGGCGCGGCGCGTCGTCATCAAATCTGTGTACTCGAGATCTTCTTTGATCGGTGATTGAAGAGCTTTATTACGACACTCCAAATGTCCGAGTTCTGTTTTTTGCATCTCTTGGGCTCGAGGGGTGCACTTTATGAACACGTGACGTCATTGTGCGTTGTTTTTATCTCTTCAAGGGAGCCTGCTAGGCACCAGCGCGCGCCGGGCACCCCACGGATCGAACGCAGGCGATGCGCGAAGAGCTAGAGAGGTTAGGTGTCGATTAATAATAATCCCAAGTGAGTGCTACTGTGTGTTCGATGCGATTGTCACTTGAAATCTGCGAGCGGGCGAAGAAGAAAGGGAACGTTGGCGACGCGCGCGTCGGCAAACGTCGACGCCGACGCGGCCTCCCCGGCTCTGGCGATGGAAATTCCATCGAGAACGCGACCAGTTTGGAGATTACGCTCTCTGCTCGGCTGGAGAATAATACCGAGCGTCTTCTTCGGGTCGTTGCCAAAGTAGAGAAGCCGCGATCCCGGCGGGGATTTGGGCGCGTAAGAGTTGTCATCCAGCGGCTTGCGCGAAGTAAAGCCAAATTCAGCGACCAGGAATTTCTCAGCTTCGCGCACGCTCTTGACATTCAGGGCGATGACTTCGAGCGGGTCTCTGCGTGTGGCGACTTGACCGCGGACTGGGATGCCGTTCGGTGAGCGCATGTCGAAAAATCCAAACCCGTACAATAGCTCTCCGCCGCTGTCGTAAATTTGAGAGACGCGCAACCCAAACGGCACGGTGACAGCGACGTAACTCAACACGTTACCAACCTCTGGATTAACCCCTGGCAGTGCCTGGGTGATGACGACTTCAGCCTTACCACCGTCATCGACGCTCAAACTAGTCTGACCGTAAGCCAACGTCACAGTTCGGGATTCGCCGCTTCCGGCGTCGGCGGCGACGCGCATCCCCAAAGCCTTGGTCCAGAAATCGACTTCCGCGTCCACGTCCGCGACGGCAAACCTCAAACCACCCGCATAATTCAACTCGCCAGACTCAACCTTGCCCCGAAGATCGGATAGGAACTCGGCGTTGGCGCGAGTCTTCTCCACCTGTTTCTCAAAAAAGTTCAACTGACCCTTCAACACTTCGTCGCTCGGATCCGCGTCGAACGCCGCTTTGGCGTCGTCGCGATACTTGATGAGACCGTCTAGTACTTCCCCAGCGCGCGCACTTCGCGCCGATCCCACCGATAGCCCGAGCAAAGAGCTGACGGCGAGCAAAGTCTCTCGTCGAGTCGAGAGTTGCCCTCTCTCGGTACCAACCTCTCGCGAACTACCCTGGGACGCTCGGACGAGCGATTGCGCACCGCGAGCGACGCGACGCGAGGACGTACACGGCGATGCGGTGGTACCGTGCGCACGCGTCTTCGCGAAGGAGTGCGCGAGCGACATTGCGGGTGTTCACCACAAAGTCGAGAGAGTGACACTCTGAGGAGGTCAACGTCTTGCGATTATTATTTTACAACTTGTACGCGACGCGCGACTCGGATCATTGATTCTTCGTCTCAGCGAGCAATTCTTACTCTAAATACGAAAAACATCAACGTCTTGTAGAGGTACATGCACTTTGGGTACGTGCGCTCCACTGCTTCTCGCTTCTCATCGATCGCCACCAGAGCTGGGTCTCGCAGATTAGCCGTCGCGCGCGCGGCGTCAACCACCTCTCGCGCCAGCGAGCGAAGCGTTCGGCTCTCAGTCGTTGGAATCTTCTTGTCCTTTTGAAGAGAGACAATCACCTTTTTCGCGATATCATCAACGAGTTTACGACGGCGCCTATCCTTACCCGTCTCCAACGCCTCATCGGACGCATTTTGCGCCTCAGAATCCTTCAACCAGAGTGCCATTGCGGTGGCAATCATCCCGTCGTCGTCGACTTCCAGCGCCTGTTCAATCATTTTCGCGCGAAGACGAAGCACTTCTGCGACTTGCGCCTCCTTAGACGTGTTCTCGGCATCACCGAGTTCGGTTCTCACCGCTACCGTGTAATCTACCAAACCAGAAACGTTAGGTGCGGCGTTGCCCTCGAGAATGTAACCGTGCGCCTCGGCTGCTTCGACGATGCACTGTGCAGCCAACTGTATCGCCTTTGCCTTTGTGTTCCCGCTTCTCTTGCCACGTGTGCTAAAAGTCACGGCAAATACACCTCCATCGGCAATCGTATGCCTCGAAAACACGTCCCACAAGTGTTGCGTTCGATTATCGACCGCTCCACAATGATCCAGATAGATGACTTGCATTTGACACTCGCGCGGATCGCGACAGGCCAAGAGACCCTCCACCTTGGTAGCGACGGCATTGATGCCGATATCCGTGCGAAGTGAGTGCACGACGTGCGTATACATGTTTGGCACCCAAATAGATGACAGAGGTACACCCTTGGCCGCCAACTCCAAGCTCGTGCGACCATCTGCAGCGTCTAATACTAAGGCCATCGACGTCTCTGGCTCGATGCCCGTCACTTCACACGACGTTACCAAAGCATCTGCGACTGCCGCATTCGTAAGAGCTTTGTCTTTTGACGTCGCATTAATCTCTGCGGGGTTCTCGTAAGGATCAGATGCCCAACGACACAGAAAGTTCCCCTTTGTCTGCGCCCTGAGATACTCAGACTCTACGAAGACCATCTCCTTGAGCACTCTAGCCGGACCTCGTCGACGTTCTAATAAATTTACACTAATCGAGGCGACTGCCAACGTCACGAGGAGAAGAGCGTCCAAAAACGGGTTCATCGTGGACACGTTCGTGATTGAGAACGCCTTCAGGGCGAGAGCAACGGCGAGCGCTCGTCTCGGCGCCTCCACCGCCGCCGTCGCAAATTGCGAGCAAACTTCCGCCGCGTACGTTTGCGCCGCTTTGATTTTCGCGAACGTTCGGTGAAGCTTGCGGTTTTTGAAAGCCTTTGCGAACGCCAAGTCACGAAGCTTTTCAGAGGGATTCTTGCTCGCGTACGGACTCAACGTGTAAGGTAGAAAAGGCGCGAGCATGCCCAGGCGAAAACCGCACCATTTTTCGTACGCAAACGAAGCCAACGCCGCCGCCGCGGGCGCGACGATGAGGGTCAGAATCACCCCATCCGCGATGGATTCGAAAAAGTTTGGCCACGTTGGAGCTAAAATCGTTCGAAACACCGCCTGGGACGCGCCTAAAACCCCAAACCACAGCGCCGAGAACTTGCTCGCCTGCCCGATTACGCTTCGCCATAGCTCGCCCTCTCTGTAAAACAGCGGTTCCGTCGCCTCATCGTACGCATCCAGCGCCTCAACGGGGACAAAGGGTTTATCCGTCAACAACACCCCATCATTTCTCATC
>Ga0255768_10003085_pt1 | contig 16644 bp, 30 predicted proteins | sample 071ome_33_FD_179983 | JGI IMG/M metagenome (GOLD analysis project Ga0255768, IMG submission 179983) | Coastal salt marsh microbial communities from the Groves Creek Marsh, Skidaway Island, Georgia - 071412AT metaG (version 2) | ecosystem: Environmental > Aquatic > Marine > Intertidal zone >...
AAATGGCTGTACCTGAGTTTTTATATCCAAGTTTATGGACTGAAGATTATTCTTCTTATAGACAACATAGAAGAGAAGTAGTTGCTAAGATACGTGACTATATGGAAAACTATGATGACTATCTTGTAAGTCTAGATAAGCAACGTACTATATTAAACAAAGAATTTTTTAGCGGAGCAGCATTGTATGACGCAATCAAAGGATGATTACACTATTACATTAAATGGTGGAGAAACTATTGATTTAAGCGGTATTATAGATACCACAGATGATTATGTTTTAGACATATCTAGTATTAGTACTTCTAGTATGGCAGATAGTGTTTACACAGTGTCAGGTACAGATACTTTTACAATAAACACTGATATCAATAGTGATTGGATAATTGACACAGGTTTGAATAATATCAATACAAATGAAGTAGAACGTATGTGTAAAGAATATCCGGCATTAGAAAAAGTTTGGCGTAACTTCAAAAGTGTGTACGACATGGTTAAACAAGATTACAAAGGCAAGCAAGAAGCAGGTGAATTAGATGATGAACTTCCGTTCTAAATTTTTATCCTGGTTAGACAAGCTAGGACGCAAGCGAGTAATTATGGACCGTTTTGAAAATGAACCATACTTAACTCGCTATTATTTGTTTTTAAAAAACCGTAAATGGTTTCCCTTTAACGTGTTTCTACACAATTTTCATAAAGGAGATTTAGATGATTTACACGATCACCCTTGGCCTTATCTTACTATCATTATTCGTGGCGGTTATTGGGAGCATACTCCCAAGGGACGCTTTTGGAGAGCACCGGGACACATCAGAATTAGCACTCCGAGTAGTTTGCATCGCATTGAGCTTGAGCGCGGCGTTGATGCTTGGACAATCTTTGTTCCAGGTCCTAAAATAAGAGAATGGGGATTTATTCGCAAAGGCGAATGGGTTCAAAACGAACAGTACCTAAAAGAGAAATATGAACAATGATTAAAAAACACTACTACACATGGCAAGACGTAGAACGTGCATGTCTAAATATTGCACTACAGATGTACAACGATAATTGGAAGCCTGATTACATTGTAGGTATTACAAGAGGTGGTAACGTACCTGCTACTATTATCAGTAATATGTTAAACATTCGTTGCGAAGCACTAAAAGTTAGTTTGCGTGATGATAATGATGGATACGGTAATGAATCTAACTGTTGGATGGCAGAAGATGCATTTGGATATGTATACGATGATGCCGACAAAGTTACAGGCGGACCATTAGAAAAGAAAATTCTTATTGTAGATGACATCAACGACACTGGTGCTACATTTAACTGGATCAAGCAAGACTGGCAAAGTAATTGTTTGCCTAATGATCCTAAATGGGAAAAGGTTTGGCACAACAATGTTCGATTTGCTACGATTACAGACAACTTGTCAAGTGAATTTAATGGTAATGTAGATTATACCGCACATGAAGTAAACAAGGCCGAGGAAGATGTTTGGCTAGTTTATCCATGGGAAAATGTAGGTAACTATGATTGATGATTTTATAGTAATTGATGATGTTATATCAAAAACTTATCAAAATCAACTCGAGCAATATATGCACGAGCACCAACAATGGTGGTTCCAACAAGACATTACGTTTTCAGATCAGCATCTAAAAGACTTAAAAGAACAAGGAATAGATGTTGATTATCGACACGGTTGGGGTAGTATGATATACGATCCTGCAAAATCTTTTGGAACTATAAATCATTTATGTACACCTATTTTATATAATGCAATTGATTTAGCAAATTTAAATTTAAATAAAATAACACTAATAAGAGGATTTATGTCAGCACCAGCAGCTAAACATGTAACTCAGTTAGTTGACAAACCGCATGTTGATAATCCTAATCTTCATTATGTTTGTTTGTATTATGTAAATGATTCAGATGGTGATACTGTAATTTTTAAGAAAAAATCAGATGGTGTAAATGAATATGCATTAAAAGACGAATTAGATCCTACACAAATGGAAGTTCTTACATCTGTTTCACCAAAGAAAGGAAGATGTATACTGTTTGATGGCAGAAGTTATCACGCAAGTACACAACCTACAAAAAACATAAGGACTGTAATAAACTTTAATTTTTTATAATGCACGATTTAGGAAAACTACATAGAGACGTTATTAACAAATACAACGATGTCTTTTTTAAGACAAAAGATTTCGATTGGGCAATATTTATGAACGACGGCTTTGTTGCATTAGACAATGAAGGCTATCCTACAAATGGACGCTATCCAATTTTAGAAGGTGTTCATAAAATGTGGAAATATCAATGTCAATTATATATGGAACTATTAAATCAAGCAGAAATTAGTCCATACCAGTCATTAGGAAACTTATTAGACATAGGCTGCGGCAGAGGCGGTGGAGTAAGTGTATACGAAAAATATTATAAATTTGATTATATTGTCGGAATGGATTTAAATCCTAATCAAATTGAGTTTTGTAAAAGAGTACATAAAAACATTCAATTTGATCAAGGAAGTGCTATGGAACTCCCTTATGATGCAAATAGCTTTGATATAGTAACTAATGTCGAGTCTGCTAATTATTATGTTGACTACGAAGCATTTGTAAAAGGTCTAAATAGAATTATGAAAACAAATGGTATATTTATTTGTGCAGATACTGGAGACGAAAGTAGAGTAGACTATATAAAAAATATCTATCCTAAATTTGGGTTTAAATTAAAATCATATAATAACATAACAAAAAATGTAGCAGTATCTTGTTCTATAGAGAAATATAGAGTTTTAGAAAAATCTCAACTCTTAGCTGACATTATGATGTACGATGAAGAAAGATATTTTTTGTACAGAAGAGATCAAAAAATAAAAAAAGATGATTACCACATCTTTGTATTTGAAAAAAAGGAAACTACAAATGCCATTAATTAATAGAGAAGAAAGAATGCGCTATTTGAAAGCGTTAGAAGAAAGTCTTCAGCGCAAGTTTGAAGAACTTGAACAACAACAGGCTGCTGGTATAAAGTTCCAGCATATGCAAGGAACAAAAGACAGTATTGCTAGACAGAAACGTCTAATCAATAGTGTAAAACGAGAACTTGGTATAAAGTAAAAGGCAATTATAGAAAAGGAGAAAATAATGGCTTATGATAGAAACTTAATGATTGAAGCAATGATTAAACACGCTGAAGGACATATTGCTAAACACAAAGCAAATGTCGAAGTGTACTTCCACAATGCAGCAGGTGTTGGCGAGCATCCTGATATTCTCGAAGCAATTGAAAAAGAACTTAATATTGTAGCAGAATACGATGATCAAATCGCTATGCTCAAGAAATATTTTTAATGGTTGACAAAAACCTAAATAAAGTATATAATATAAACAATAAGACATCCTCGTCTTTAACTCGGAGAAAGAAAATTGAGCAAAGCAGAACAGATTAAAGCCCGTTTGCAAGATGCAAACATTCGCTATTGGGCAGGCGACAATATTTCAGAAGTCTTACAGAATGGCGATAAAGAGCAACTAATTGAAGAAGCAACTCTTGCATTTAATCAGGTACTAGACGCACTAGTAATTGATCGTTATAATGACCCTAATTCGCAAGGTACAGCAAAACGTCTTGCTAAAATGTATTTCAATGAAATTATGGCAGGACGTTATGATCCTGCTCCAAGTGCAACTGCATTTCCTAATGATTCAGACGAACGCTACGAAGGTATGTTAGTAGTACGTTCAGAGCTACGCAGTATGTGTTCGCATCATCACCAGCCAGTAAACGGTGTAGCATATATTGGTATTATTGCTGCAAATAAACTAATTGGTCTAAGCAAATATACACGTATTGCACAGTGGTGCGCTCGACGTGGTACACTACAAGAAGAACTTGCAAATGAAATTGCAAAGCAGATTCGACTAGCAACTAATGCAAGTCATTTAGGCGTATATGTACAAGCAACACACGGTTGTTGTGAGAATCGTGGCATTATGGCACATAGTTCGTTGACGCAAACCACTGTACTTGAAGGTGCGTTTAAAAACGATCCGGGTACAAAGAAAGAGTTCTTTGACAACATTAAACTACAACAGGAATTTGCTTGCTAATGGGTGATTATATTGCAGTGCGTATGGCACAGGTGTTTATTGTTGTAGTTTTCGCAATGGGCATGATTGGTTTAGTAAATGATTTAATTACAGGAAGGCTTCCATTATGAAACTAAGATATTCAGAAGCATTTTATAGTGTGCAAGGCGAAGGCAAGTTCGTAGGAGTACCCAGTGTATTCTTACGTACATTTGGTTGTAACTTCCGTTGTATGAACTTTGGCACAGGTGAAACAAAAGATCGTTGGACCCTGCACAAAGAAGGTAAAAAGTACAACGATGAAGTTGCAGAACTAATTGCTAAAGATGTTCATAAGACTACAAAAGAATTTAACGACTTGCCTATCATTCATACAGGTTGTGACACATATGCAAGTATCTATCCAGAGTTTAAACACTTCAACAAACTTGCAGAAGTAGATGAAGTAGTTGAACATCTACTTTCACTTACTCCAGAAGGTAAGTGGACAATGGACAATGGTCAAGATATACATTTGATCATGACAGGTGGTGAACCTTTGCTTGCTTGGCAAAAGTTATATATCGACCTATTCGAACATCCACGGATGAAGGACTTAAAAAATGTTACATTTGAAACAAACACTACACAACCTTTACACTCAGAGTTTTACGAGTATCTTAACACTCAAAACAGATTTGAAGTTACTTGGAGTTGTTCCCCTAAACTTAGTGTTTCGGGAGAACCTTGGGAAACTGCTATACTGCCTGTTGTTGCTCATCAGTATAGTACTGTTAACGGTAGTGACATTTACTTCAAGTTTGTTGTCGCTACTGCTGACGACTTTGAAGAAGTTACTAGAGCTGTCGAAGCATATCGTGAACGAGGCATCGAGTGTCCAGTATATCTTATGCCGCTTGGCGGACGTTCGGAAGAATATAATCTCAATGTTAAAGACGTGGCGGAAGCCTGTATGCAACGAGGATGGCGATTTACACCCAGACTCCACATATCATTATTCGGGAATGCCTGGGGGACTTAGTAAAGAAGATCTTGAAGTTTTACAAGCAAAAAAAATTACTGAAAAACAATATGAGAAAATAAGGAAACAACTATGAAGGACCCAAAAGTAACTAAACTTGTTAATGATTTTAAAAAGCAGTTGAAAGATTTAAATGCTCTTTGGGCTGTTTTACAAAAAGAAGGTATGTATATCGATCTAAGAGCAGAAGGTACACATACCTATAATGATCCTAAGTATTTTTCAATAACACGTATGACACAAAGTGTGGAGTACTTAAAGGAGGAAAAATAATGGGTTGGTGGAATAAACTCGTAAGAGATAAAAAACTAGAGCAAGCTACAGAAGAAGTAAAAACTGCTGAACAACTTCGTCGAGAAGCACTTGAGAAGGAAAAGGAAGCGGCCACTGCAAAAGGTAAGCCTTGGGTTGCTGTACTCGATACTCAAGTAAATCCAGATAATATTCGTAACGGATTCTTTGAGCTTGATTGGAACAACGAGTTTATAGAACAATTACTCGATGCAGGTTATTCGGGTGAAACAAACGAACAGATTGTTGATGCTTGGTTTAGAACTATTGTTATGCAAATGCTCGAAGAAGAAGGAATGGACACTGATAGAAATGCAGGTTACATTAATGTTGTTCCGATTGACAAAGGTAAAAGTGAAGTATCTTAATGGTTGACAAGTTGCAACATATATGTAATAATGTATATTGTAACTAACATTATAGGCTTATTGAATGACTTACATACTAGTAGACACTGCTAATACTTTCTTTAGAGCTCGTCACGTTGTACGTGGCGATATCGATACGAAAGTAGGCATGGCAATGCATATCACTCTTAACAGTATTAAAAAGGCTTGGAAAGACTTTAACGGCACTCATGTTGTATTTTGTTTAGAAGGACGTAGTTGGCGCAAAGATTATTACGAGCCTTACAAGCGCAACAGGCAAGAGGCACGTGATGCACTTACTCCACGCGAAGCAGAAGAAGATACAGTGTTTTGGGAAATCTTTGACGAGTTCAAAGACTTTATTGATACAAAAACTAACTGCACCGTTATGCGTCATCCGCAACTAGAAGCAGATGATCTTATTGCAGGTTGGGTACAGAATCATCCTAACGACGATCACGTTATTATTTCGACTGACGGTGACTTTGCACAACTTATTGCGCCTAATGTACGTCAATATAACGGTATACAAAATGTTACAATTACACACGAAGGTTACTTTGATGATAAAGGTAAACCTGTTGTAGACAAGAAAACAGGTGAACCTAAGCCTGCTCCTGATCCTGCGTTTATGTTGTTTGAAAAGTGTATGCGTGGCGACACTAGCGACAATGTTTTTAGTGCCTACCCTGGTGTGCGCAAGAAAGGCACAAAGAACAAAGTAGGTTTGTTAGAAGCATTTGCTGACAAAGACAACAAAGGCTTTAACTGGAATAATATGATGCTACAGCGTTGGGTAGATCATAACGGTGAAGAACATCGTGTACTAGACGACTACAATCGTAATGTTACTCTTTGTGATTTGTCTGCACAACCAGACGATATTAAAGAGATAATTAATAGTACGGTTGCCGAACATATGACTCCAAAAGACATTAGTCAAGTCGGCATGCGTCTAATGAAATTTTGTGCTAAGTGGGATATGCAACGTATTGCAGATCAAGCACAATCTTTTTCAGAACCATTACAAGCGAGGTACCCTGTATGACATTGAAAGCAAAAACTATCTTGAAAGACAAATATTGGATTGTAGAAGACGGTGAAACCCGTGTTGGAACACTTAGTTGGTCAGATGATCGATATATGCTAAGTGACAGCAACGGTGTACATTTTTATGACAATGAACGTCAATTAAAGAAAAAGCTAGGTAGTTTTGTTTTTGAAGCGCAAGCTGAAATTAAAATTCCTGATGATACGTCAGAAAAGGTTGTAAGTAATTTTCCGACAAGTTGTACTCCTTACAATGCTATGTTTGATGTAAAACGTAAATTGCCACTGTTTACAAAAAGTATCAAATCAAAAAGCCTCTACTGTGCAGGATATTATATTATTCATTTTGACAAAGGCTGGGTCAAAAGTTTTTGTCCAAAACTTATCACAGTTGAAAGATACGAATACAAAGGTCCGTTTAAAACTGAACTAGAAATGAAACAGGAGTTAAGCCGTGCAAACAGATCCGCTTAATACTGCTCCGATACAACTGTTTTTGCAGGCTGTAAAAAATGCAGATAATGCCCGTGCTAAAGAATTAAGAATTGATATTGTACAAGCAAGAAATCTTGCTTACACATTAGGCATTGTTATGTCTAGACTAAACGGAGATTTAGAAAAGTTTGTACAAGAATATGCTCGTAAAGCCGAAGACGAAGTAATACAAGTTCAGCTAGACGGCGGTGATTTAACTACGTAGATAACTTAAAAGAGATAAATATATGCGTATATAATAAAGGAATTACGCATATGAGTAGGCCAAAGCCAAATGTGTTATTGGAATTTACAAATAACAAAACCTATAGAAGCGAACAAGTATTACAAGCCGAGGGCATTTGGGCAGTATTTTACAAGGACCAACCTTTCAATCTTAAGAGCTCTAATGTTCTTACTAACTATCCTGGTCCAAAATATAAAAAGGTATCATTCTCTAATCCAGGTCATGCACATAACCTTGCAAAGAAGTTAAATGAAATGTTTAAATGTAACGATTTTGCAGTGTTTAAATTGACATCGGGTGAACGTGAGACTGAATAATATCCGTGAGCTGGAAAGAAACATACACCAAACTATTCTTAAAAGAACTAGGCAAGAGTTATAATGAGCTTGCAGTCAAAGAAGTTATGCCTTTGTGGTGGCAAAACACTAGAGATAAAAAAGTAGGCGGGCTTAGACTTACTGAAACCGGAATGGATACTGTTAGAGAAATAGGACTTGCAACCTATGACATACCTTATCCAAAAGAAATGCCTCTTACTACACAGGTTATAATTTTTTTAGATCAATTTATTGATTGTCCTTATTACTTAACTAACAGAAGTATTACTGTATTAAATGAAAAGAAGGCAGTAGAGTTAACATTGTTTGCTGGTGACTTACGCAAATATGGATTAACAAAAGCAATGACACGGTCGAAGAATGATTAATTACATTGAAGATTGTAAATCTCTTATAAGTCATTTTGATCAGTTTAGTTTTCAAACGATCAAAAAAGATATAGAAAACATACGACAAAAAATCAAGCAAGACGAGCTAGTTGGCGATGTTCTTGTAAACTTCCAACGGAGTGTTGTAGGAGATATAGAGTATCATAAACTACCTCTAAGTGAAGATATTATTAAAAAGAAAGTTATAGAACTTGTTGGTATACACGAAGCAAAGTATAACTATCTTGCTCGTATGTATAATTTTACTACAGAAATTCCTGCTAACTCACCAGATTTTGACTTTGAAAGGATTTGGGTAAACTTCCAAAAACCTAGCGGATTTGTTCCTTTACACCAACACAGCGGATTATACAGTTTTGTTATTTGGGTTGATATTCCTTACACTTTAAAACAAGACAAAATAACAGAGTCAGAAGATCATAGAGTAGGAACATTTGAATTTGTTTATACAGATTGCTTAGGCAAACTAACATCTCAAGTATTACCGGTTGATAGATCATGGCAAAGTAGAATAGCACTATTTCCTGCCGAACTACATCACCAAGTATATCCTTACTATGAAAGTAATGATTATCGTATTACTATTTCCGGAAATTTAAAATTATCTAAAAAAAGTGGTTGACATTTGCTCTAATGATGCTATTATATATGTATAGTTAGAAATTAAGCACTGATGACTAAGAAGGGTAATACAAATGGAAAACGTAGCACTACGTACAGTTACGCCAAACGGCGCAAAAAAATCAATTACACGAGCTTTTAAGAAAAAGCGTCCACTGTTCCTGTGGGGACCTCCAGGTATTGGTAAGTCAGACATTATTCACCAAATCGGTGAATCAATGGAAGCTCATGTTGTTGACATTCGACTTTCACTTTGGGAACCTACAGACATTAAAGGTATTCCTTATTATGCTGCCAACGATAACAAAATGGTTTGGGCGGCACCTGCAGAACTTCCAGACGAAGAAACTGCAAGCAAATATAAAAACATTATTTTGTTCTTAGACGAAATGAACTCGGCAGCGCCAGCAGTACAAGCGGCAGCATACCAGCTCATTCTTAATCGTCGTGTAGGACAGTACAAACTGCCTGACAATGTTCTTATTGTTGCGGCAGGTAACCGTGAAGCAGACAAGGGTGTTACATACCGTATGCCTGCTCCGTTGGCTAACCGTTTCGTCCATTTGGAAATGGCAGTTGATTTTGATGACTGGTTCCAGTGGGCTGTTATTAATCGCATCCACAAAGATGTTGTAGGTTACTTGCAATTTAGCAAGAAAGATTTATACGATTTCGATCCAAAGTCACCAAGCCGTTCATTTGCAACGCCTCGTTCATGGTCATTTGTTTCTGAACTGCTTGAAGATGATGACGACGAAAACACCACTATGGATTTAGTGAGTGGTTCAGTTGGTGAAGGTTTGGCTGTCAAGTTCATGGCGCATCGCAAGGTAGCAGCGTCGATGCCTAATCCAACTGATATTTTAGTAGGTAAGGTTAAAGAGTTACAGACTAAAGAAATCAGTGCTATGTATTCCCTTACTGTTTCTCTTTGCTACGAGTTGAAAGAAGCATCAGACAAAAATGATAAAAAGTTTGATGACAAAGTCAACAACTTCCTACGCTTTGCAATGGATAACTTTGATACTGAGTTAGTTGTCATGGGTATTAAACTTGCACTAACACAATACTCATTGCCCATTGATCCGGACGAAGTGGAATGCTTTGATGAATTCCACGATCGTTACGGAAAGTATATTAAAGCCGCACAAGAGGCTTAATACAATAGGAGGGTTATCTAAGGTAGCCCTCCTATTTTTCGGTTGACAAATCGTTTAAATATGTTATAGTAGTAGTATAACAAATAAGGGTAGCACTATGTTTAATGCAGACGTTTTATATAATATCGAGGGCAAAAAACACTGGACGCCAGATCCAGATATTACGCCCGAAGCACTAGAAAAAATGCGTGTTGAAGTCTTAGATCGCATTATTGTTGCACGTATTGGATTGCTGTTGCGACATCCGTTTTTTGGTAACATGGCTACACGTTTGCGTATTTTGGCAGCAGACGACTGGTGTCCTACTGCCGCTGTAGACGGACGCAATCTTTATTTTAACACACAATTCTTTAACGCAATGTCAAACAAAGAAATTGAGTTTGTTATTGCACACGAAATCCTACACTGTGTTTTTGATCATTTAGGTCGTAGAGGTGATAGACTCCCTTATTTGTATAATATCGCTGCCGACTACATTGTAAATAATATCCTTGTACGTGATCGTATTGGCGAGAAGCCTAAACTAGTAGACTGTTTCCAAGACTTCAAATACGAAGATTGGACTTCAGAAGAAGTTTATGATGATATCTATGAAACTGCTAAACAAAACGGTGAAGAATATCTTAAACAATTAGGTGAAATGCTTGACGAACATCTTGATTGGGAAGACGACGGTGAAGGTGACGCAGAAGGCGAAGAAGCCAAAGACGGAAACGGAAACGATGTTTCTAAAAAACGTCCTAAGTATTCAAAAGAAGAAATGAAACAGATCAAAGATGAAATCAAAGAAAACATGATTTCAGCATCGCAAAGTGCAGGAGCAGGTAATGTCCCTGCAGGCGTTGCACGTATGATCAAAGAACTTACAGAACCTAAAATGAACTGGCGTGAAATTTTGCAACAGCAAATCCAGTCTACTATTAGAGATGACTACACATTTAGTCGTCCTTCACGCAAAGGTTGGCACACCGGTGCAATACTTCCAGGTATGAATTTCCAAGAAACAATTGACTTATGTATTGCACTTGACATGAGTGGTTCAATTGGCGATATGCAAGCGAAAGACTTCTTAGGTGAAATCAAAGGCATTATGGATCAATACAGAGATTATAATATTAAAATTTGGTGTTTTGATACTAGTGTATACAACGAAGCAGACTTTAGTGCAGACGGCGGTGAAGATCTAACTGACTATGAAATACTAGGAGGTGGCGGTACCGACTTTATGGTAAACTGGACTTATATGAAAGAGAATGACATCCAACCTAAGAAGTTCATTATGTTTACAGACGGCTATGCTTGGGATAGCTGGGGTGAAGAAGACTACTGCGATACAGTATTTTTAATTCACAGTAACCGTGACAAAAATTTACAAGCACCTTTCGGAACAACAGTACATTATGAGGAAGCATAATGGGTCCTTATTCAGAAGAAAAACAATTTCAGCGGGCAATGGCGATTTCTAATCTATTAGAAAATCCTAACTTGCCTACAGAAACTAGAGCTATGTGGCAAAACCATTTAGCAAATCTTTCACGCAATGAATCTACATACAATTGGCGTGTGAAAGAAATTTACTCTAAATTAAAAAAGAGTCCTTTGGTGGAGTTTGATGACTAAACTAAAAGAGCCAAACTATCTAAATCTTCTTGATATGAGGAAAGTAAGTTTTCTTCCTGATCATTTTGAACAGGTACACTTGCCTTTTAGATATAATGTAGCCAGAAGCATTGAAAAATGGATTACAGATAATCTAAAAGGTAGATTCTATGTCGATCACGGAGTTCACTTGAAAGACAACACTATCGATAACGGTTTACATATCGGATTCGAAGACACAAAAGAAATGAGTTATTTCATGTTGGCGTGTCCACATTTGAAGTACAAATAAATAAAGTGCGCATATATATTTTATAGGAGTATTAAAACTATGAGCGAAACAACTACCGAAGCACAAATTGAAGAAACTGTAGCAGAAGCGCCGGCAGCAGCGCCAGCACAAGAAGCAACAGCACCTGATTTAACTGTGCAAGATTTAAATGCATTGAAAGCAATCATCGATGTAGCAAGTACACGAGGTGCTTTTAAGCCAAATGAAATGGTTACAGTTGGTCAAGCATACAACAAGCTAGAAAACTTTTTAGCGGCTGTAGCTAAAAACCAGCCAGCACAAGGAGCATAATATGGCTATGAAACACGTTGGTCGTATGATCAAACAAAAAAGAAAAGTTATCGTTGCATACAGAGTAGTTCCAAATGAACCGGAAAACTGTATTGTAGTTGCAACTGATAGCCTGGATGCCGGAGAGCACGATGCACTAATGACATTGGTCGAAAGTGAAGGCGGACAGAATGAAAACGATATCGCAAATCTTATGATGCGCTCTCGTTTACCAGACGGACGCAATATGCTACAAGGTTTTCATACAACCGGTAAAATGATGAAAATGGCAACTGATGAAATTGAAATGACTCCAGACACTAGAACAACTATCAACCTGTCTGAACTCAATGAACTCATTGCACAACAGCAAGGTGTAAGTGTAGCAGACTTGGCAGTACAGCCTAGTTCTTCTAACGAAGCACCAGTACAAACAGAGGCACCTGTCGAAACAGCGGCTCCAGAATCAGATGTATTGTCTGATGAAGATTTAGCCGCTAAATATCGTAGTGACGCCGATAGACTCTTCAAAGAAGCGAAGAGACTACGTGAGGAAGCAGAGAAGTTGGCTCCCACGAAGCGCAAGACGGTAAAGACAGTGGAAAGTGCCTAAAAATAAAAAGCTCCCGCCAGAAGTAGTTGATCATTGGCCCGAAGTATTTGATGAGATAGAAATTAAAGCTGTTCCAATCGAATACATCCGGGCAGTGATGATCCACTTTCATAATGGCAAGATCTGGGAAATAGCGATAGATCAAGACAAGATAGATGAAAACGGATCATATGCATTAGAACAAAACATAGAAGCTCTGATAGCAGAATATGATGAAGATATTAAAACTGTTGACTTTAGATTAGATACAGAAAAAGTTAAAAAAGACATTCAACGAAGAACCAAGTATTTTATGAAGTTGCGGAAATAAGTTTAGTTTATAACGAAAAAGGCATAAATACTTGTAACTAAGTTTCCAGGAGTTACAAGAATGGGATTAAGACTAAGAAGAGGTACTAACGCAAATCGTCTACTGTTTACCCCAACAGAAGGCGAGTTAATATATGTAACTGACTACCAAACAGCTGGTGTCAGTGCGCTTTATGTAGGTGATGGTGTTACACTAGGCGGTAACCCAGTTGATACAGACACCGATACACAACTAGCACTAAACAATTTTTCAATTACAGATTTAGGTGATGTTAATGTAGGCATTGACAGCACAGTACCACAAGACGGGGATTTTTTAGCATATAACGCAGATGCAGGTGACTGGGATCCAAGAACACCTACTATGCAAGCACTCGGCGATTACAATGCAAGTGGAATTACTGACGGTGAGTTTTTACGTTATAACGCTGCTGGAAACGATTTTAGAAACGTAACTCTTTCAACCGGCTTACTAGAAGATATTAATTATGCAGTTCCACCTACAGCAGGACAAGTTCTTAAGTATAATGCTGTAGACGGTAATTGGGCTCCTGCTGACGACACAGACACAACTCTTGTACTAGGTGGCCAAAGCATTGGTGATCTAGGTGATGTAAATATTACACACGACAGTAGCCAGCCAACAAACGGCGATACACTTGTTTGGGATAGTGTAGACAACGAATTTAAATCACAGCCGACAATATCAAGACTTGCTCAATTAGAAGATGTAAGTATCGATGGTGTACAAGTTAATGACTACCTAATTTGGACAGGTACAAGATTTGATGCTATTCCTAACCCACTGTATGCAGCAACACCACTAGAAAAAAGTACAATAGGTACACACACTGGTGCTGTAAACGGTACAACTGTTAGTGCAAGTGCAGGATTTACAGGTAACTTAACTGGTAATGCAGCAGGTGATCATACTGGTACATTTACAGGAAGTTCTTTTGGAACCTTTGAAGGTGATGTTAACGGCAGTGTATTTTCTAACGATAGTACTGCGATGATCGACGGCGTTGCAAGTGAAGTTGTTGGCGATGTTAATAACCAAGCTACAACATCAAGAGTAGTATCTGTTAATGATATTACTGCAATTGACGATGCACGTGGCGTTAGAATGACAGCAGTTGACGATGCAAATAGATTTACTTTAATGAGAGTATCAGCAAACCCGATTGGTGCTACAGATGCGCTAGGCAGAATTTTGTTTGCTAAAAACGAAGCAGACGTAATAACTGTACAAGGTTCTTTGGCTGGTACTGAAGCTCAGCTAACTTATATTCCTTCACCTGGCGGAACACCTAACTACAACAATTATTTTAAAGTTCACAATACTGGTAAAGTTGCAATTAACATGGGCTCAGGACAAATTAGTGCTGAACCAGCTGCGGCCCTAGAAGTAGGTGGCGCAATCAAACCAGGTGTATATGCTGATGCGGCTGCACGTGATGCTGCTATAACATCTCCAGTAGCAGGAATGATTGTGTTTGTTACAGACGTTACACAGTTCCAAGGTTACACAGGATCTGCATGGGTAGCACTAAACTAACGTTGCATTAAGCTCATAAGTTTTAAAACGTTATCCCAAGTTTTTGGAATATTCATAATAAGATGATAAGAAGGCTCATCACTTCCCCACATATGGGTTTGATGAGTCTTTCTTGTATCTACATAATAAAATCTGCCTTTTTCGATTTTTAATCTTTGCCCGTCAGTTTCCCAGAAATAATCTCTTACATTTCCCCAAAATGCAACGATTCGAAAACAATCACGTGAGATTAAAGGAAAGTCTCTATGCGGTGGGAAAAATGCACCTATGTTAGCCTTAATAATATATGTACGTCCTAGCGGAGAAAAATATTCGCATACAGGATGCAAGCAAGTCATATCTTTATAAAACTGTGTAGGATGAGAAAAGTCAGATTCTTTTAAATTAGGATTTTTTGTACGCTTTCTCGCATCTGGCATACTCATACTGTCGCCTGGAGTATCACCTTCAAGCCCCCAAAGCATTAATCCTTCTCTATTATTTGAAAATCCCGGTCTTTGAAGATAAGGAACCCAACTGTCTTTATACTTTTCAATTTCACTATAAAAGGTTTTTTCCGGAACTCGAGGACGCAATTCTTCATGAGTGCTTAAACTATTAAGCTGGACTTCACACATTATATCCTCTTGGCTAGGCCTTGCATAGGTTTCATCTTCCAAGTACTTGTCATAAAACGGCCAGCCAATAAATTCATCTTTTTTATCTAGTGTATGTAGTCCTGTTTTCTTTTCCATCGCTATTCCTTTACTGTAAATATACTTAGCCCTATTTTTCTAGGTATCCCTTTAGATACGAAATCTGTTGAACTATGTAATCTTAAACTTTCAAATGATAATATATTTCCAATCCTCCAAGGTAAGACAGTGTTAACACTTAATCCTTGTAACCAATGTTTTCTAAGATGTGTAAGTTCAGGATGCTGTACAACTCCGTTAGTTGTATAACTTACATCTTTATAATCTCTTACAAAATCATTATAGTATGTAGGAGAGTCTTCCATTTCTCCGTTTATAAATTTTGCTGGTCCGTGATAATAAAATTGATCGTACATCACTAGTCCAATATCTTCATCGTTGCCGTCTGCCCATAAAGGTATTGTAAATGCTCTATAACTAGTAGGCAGACTTTTATCATCATCGTTGTGTATAATATGTGGTCTTGTAACATCAAAATAGTGTGCTGTTCTTACAGAAAAGGGCCCGTATATGCTTTGCAAGTATTCAATAACATCATCTATTATACCTTCGCCTTCTTTAACAAATAATACTTTTGGGCCTGTGTTCTTTTCAATTATGTTATCACTATTGTAATAATAGTCTAATAAAAGTTTTATCTTTTCATCGGATACAACACTGCTATGTATAGCAGGTGGGCGTTCGTATCTTTTTATAATGTCAATCTGTTCTTGTGTTCTCATTTGTATTTCATTTGCAAAAATATTCTATCAAAAGTTACACTTGGTACACCATGTTTAATTTTTGCATTTATGATTGTTGGCATACGATATATATGTTCTTGTATAATATTATCTTGTTCATCTACCCATACTACTGGAGCAGGATCGTCTGTAAGGGGGATCATAAGTACTTCTGCACGTTGTGGATCGATATGATAAGGCATATTGCCACCAGCTAATACTTTTGTAAACTTGCAATCACTGATACTTATATCTAGATTATTATCATCAATTACACGTTGTATACATTCTGCATTGTTTGCTGGCAAATCAAAAAATAAACATTCTTTAGCAGTATCAAAAGAGTAACCTTTTTTGAAATGTACGTTTTCTTGATAGTCAGGATTATTATCCTGAAAACTATAAAGTTCATTTCGGTCATATATAAGATCGGGTAACTCTTTGTAAAACATTAATATCCGCCTTCGTTCATTTTAACGTGTTCAAAGAAAGGTGCTACTTTAAACTCTGGAGTAAGTCTGCCTCTGCGTTTGT
>Ga0255768_10003096_pt1 | contig 16614 bp, 12 predicted proteins | sample 071ome_33_FD_179983 | JGI IMG/M metagenome (GOLD analysis project Ga0255768, IMG submission 179983) | Coastal salt marsh microbial communities from the Groves Creek Marsh, Skidaway Island, Georgia - 071412AT metaG (version 2) | ecosystem: Environmental > Aquatic > Marine > Intertidal zone >...
AAAGACTTACGAACTCCTAAGTATAAGAAACGGACAGTAGAGAGTAAGAAGAAAAAGAATCAAACCAAACGCCATAAGTTTAGAGAGTTAGAAGACTGGATAGAAGAACATATGCCCTTTTCTAAGAATGACATTGGGTGTTAAATCGGAGAATATACAATGAATAAAGAAACAGAACACGTGAATTGTGGTACAGATGAATGCTGTGGACAATGTGATACAAGTACAAAAGGATACGGAATATGACCATAGAACTGATGAGTGCGATATTCCTCGTAGGCACATTAGTGTTGATTTTATACGCTTATTTGCTACTGAGAAACGTAGAAGCGAGAATTAGTATGATTATGATGCACCTAGACGGGATATACGCAAAGATACGAAAGAATGACAGAGTTAGTGCATTAAAACAAGAGGAATATCGGCAGGAAAATTTATAGATGTCAAGCAATTTCTACGGAAAAGATGGATTCACATGGTTCACAGGTGTTGTCGAGGATCGCCAAGACCCACTAAAGGTGTCACGTGTTCGTGTGAGATGTGTTGGATATCATACACAGAACAAGACCATACTACCGACAGCTGATCTCCCATGGGCAACAGTGATGATGCCTGTGACGAGTCCTAGTATGGGTGGCCTTGGGAATACTCCGTCGTTTCTTGTCGAAGGCACATGGGTTGTAGGTTTCTTCCGAGATCCAGACATGCAAGAGCCTATTGTGATGGGCAGTCTTCCAGGGATTCCTTCAACTGCTCCTGATTCCACACTAGGATTTAATGACCCGACCGCCACCTATCCGTCTGAATTGAACGTTCCTGACACGAGTTCACTGGCACGTGGCACCCAAAAGTACCCACAAAACATCGATAATTCTATAGGAATTCCTGTGGATCCTTACGCTGGAGAGTATCCTAAGAACCATGTATATGAAACAGAGTCTGGCCATCTCAAAGAGTACGATGATACTCCGAACAAAGAACGAATCAGAGAACGACACAAGTCTGGCACCTTCTATGAGATCCACCCAAACGGAGACAAAGTCACCCACATTGTCAACGACAACTACCATCTCATTGCAGGTAACGATAATGTACAAGTCAAAGGAAACGTCACACTGAACATTGATACGAATTGCACAACAAACATCGGAGGCAATTGGGATGTGAACGTAGAAGGAAATATAACAATAGACGGCAGTACAATCAATCTGAATAGTGGAACTAAGGGTGCTGCTCGTATAGATGATACGGCAGACGTAGGAGATGATCCAGCTGGTATTAGTGCAGGTGATGGTAGTAATAAGATTCAGACAGGATCAGCCACCGTATTCATAGGTGGTTAATCGGCATTAGTTTGAGATGATGTCCGTGTTACCTGCCTGTCGTTATATAGAAAGTACGTACGTCTAAACTGGCCAAACAAACCTAATCTATAAATGCAATTCGACACCCATACAACATACACACAGGATCTACCAGGACACACAGTACACCAACATTCAAAAATTTTCTCCGAGCTAAAATTCCTCTATATACTTCCTACATGAAACTACTCAAAGCACAACATATTCATTACCCACATCTATACAAAGAATACTCCGTTCGACAACTGGAGAATTTCTATAACTATAATACAAGAAGTTTGACGGCATCACAATCTTATAGACTACAATGTCTCATGGATAACTTAGATGAATATGGATTATATTACCCGATCATTATCTCAGAGAATGGTTATCGTGTGTCTGTGGGGCATCAGAGAGTATGGTATGCAGTACAGAGAGGTTATACTCATATCTCATGTTATCATTGTTCTACACAAGCAGAACGAGATATGGTGATGGCCTCTACGTTTGATGAGAATTATTGGAAAAAATCGTGGAAAAAAACGTTGCCCGAATAAATAGTAGTAATGGCAATTTCTAAAATAAAATCGGAATCGATTGATCTTACTGATACTGGGTATACGTTTGGAGACTTATTAGTCTCTGGTGATCTAACGATTGATACGTCTTCGTTAACGGTCGATTCAGCAAACAATCGTGTGGGTATTGGAACAACAACTCCAAGTTCTGATTTACATATTGCCAAGTCTGGTTCTGGTATTATTTTTCAAACAGAAAGAACAGATGTTGATGGTGCTTTTTCTATTTCTCACACCTCACAAAAAACATATTTAAATACAGACCAAGATTATATCTTTTTAATGAATGGCACCGAAGCCATGCGAATAGACCAATCACGCAACGTAGGTATTGGTACCAGTGATCCTCAAACATATCTTCATGTAGCAGGTAGTGCTACTATTTTAGATGTACCAAACAATGGATATTCTGGATTAAAAATTTCCGATGACACGTCAGGTGATTATAACATTTACTTTGATGCAGGTCGAAATCAAGCAGCTACAAAATTCTATTTCCGTGATGGTGGTCGAGTTCAAGGAACATCACCATGGACAGATGCCACACCAAATACGGCGGCATTTATCAGTCGAGGAACAAACTATTTTAAAGGCAGTGTCGGTATTGGAACAACGAGTCCAAGTGTACCTTTAGACATTGAAGGTAGTGGAACACCAATTAACATTAATAGCACAAACAGTGAAGTTAAGAAAATTCAATTTGAAAATAATGGAACTGTTGTTGGATATTTAGCAAGCAGTGCAGGTACCCCATTTAGAATTTTTGATGGAACACCTACGGAACTTATGCGTATCGACAGTTCTGGTAATGTCGGTATTGGTACAACTAGTCCTAGTGACAAACTTAATATAGTAAATGCAGGAGATGTTGGAGTAGTAATACAAAATAGTAATTCAGGTAGTGCAACCCTTAGTTTATTAGCAACAGGTGCAGGTCGAGTAAGAAGCAGTGGAGTTATAATTTTTGATACAGGGGGCTCTACAGAACGTATGCGTATAGACAGCTCTGGTAGGGTAGGTATTGGCGAAACATCAATGGATGGATTGTTGGTTATTAAAGGCGATTCAAACAGTAGTTCAAACCCAAGTATTCGTTTAAAAGATGGTTCTGATACAAGAGAAGCGTGGATTAGTAATAATGCAGGTGATTTAATTTTAGCTGCAGGTGGTAATGATAATGTTTATCATTCAAGAATAGATATCTATAATGGTGATTTAATTATATTTTATACAGGCGGTGCACAAAGAGGAAAATGGAAAACAGACAGATTTTTAGTAAGTGCATCTGGTAATGATATTGGTGGCTCAAATGTAGGTGGTCAAATTGAAACTGCAGGAACAGTATCATTTAACAGAAGTAATTTTGTCACTATGTTTATTCAAAGACGAGATAGTGATGGCTCATTAGTAGATTTTCAACAAGATGGTGCAACAGAAGGAAGTATATCTGTATCTGGTGCTACTGTTTCTTATAATGGTTTTACAGGAACACACTGGTCAAGACTTAGTGATAATTCTAAACCAACAATTTTAAAAGGTACAATTTTAGAATCTCTTGATGAAATGATGGATTGGTATCAAGTTCATTTTACAATTCAAGAAGAAGGCAAAGATGATGTACAAATGGAAAAAAGTTATGTTTTACAAGAAGGTGAAAGTGTTGGTGATATTATTACTTACAATTATGAAGGTACAGATTATCAAGCAACTATTGTTAAAGAAAATGATGTTAAACATAGTAAAGCAAAAGTATCCGATACATCTGAATCAAAAGCAGTTTATGGTGTTTTTGTAGATTGGGATAATGATGATGACACAGTCAATGATATGTATGTGGCACAAACAGGTACATTTGTTGTGAGAATGAATAGTGCCGAAACAGTATCTAAAGGTGATTTAATTCAATCCAATGGTGATGGCACAGGTAAAGTTCAAGCAGATGATATTATTCGTTCATCAACTGTTGCCAAAGTATTATCAACAACTAAAATAGAAACATATTCAGATGGGAGTTATATAGTGCCTTGTAGTTTGCACTGTTAAATATCTGCCCTAGAAAATTCTTAATACTATTTCAAATACAAAGGACCAGTCCACTGCATCGGATAGTTTCCGTCAAAGACATTACCTCTTGCACGGTTGAGTGCAGGTGCTCTCCATGATGCGGCTTTCAGTACATCACCTTTTCGAAATCGGAGTTGACCACCCGGTGTGTACATATCTTGTTTCACAATGAAACTGTGAACAGAACCTTTGGATACTAACTTAATGAATTTCTGTCCGGGTTGAATTTTCCAAGAGTTGGCAAACTCTTGTTTCATATTTTCATTATCAATAAAACGATCATAGTCTTCGTTACTTGCTTCGATAATGTTTTGGATGCCTTCGTCTAAAGACTGTGCTGATTTTACTTCTATCATGTTATGCTACCTCCGATATTAAAGTATAAGGAACTCTCCATTTAGTTCCAGTGGATTCTTGGATCACTGCCTTCGCAGGATTACATTTAAGAATGACACCAACGTGTTTACGACCACGTGGTCGACCGAACTGGACTTTCTCACCAATTCGAAATCCAGCAAAAGAACCCTTCATCGGGTTTCTACGTTTGAGAGATTTAGATTGTTCTCTCACCATTTTTGATACAGTCACCAAACAATCGTCTGGTAACTTTCGAAGAAGATCCTTGATCTTCAGCATGGTTTCTAAATTTGTTAAGTTGTGTTTCATAATGTAGTGTCTCCTTATTATTGATTAAAGATTTCTAAGTCTTCAATTTCGTCCATCGTAGCGATTTCAACATCATCGTTGTCATCAGTTTCATAACCAAACTCTTGTAACAGAGTATCTAGGTTTTCGTCTTCGTATTGTTTTTTATTCATGGTTATAATGTACCATATTTCCTTTCATTTTGCAAGCATAAAATAGCATTATTTTTGGCACATATTGTCGCAGCTAAAAACACTCTTTTATACTGTCGGTTTAACATGGTTCCAGTATATACAATACCACCATCAAAACAAGCAAAAAATGAGCAGCTGCGACACTTTGTCGCACCCTGTATAAATACTTTGTATGAGCGAATGTAAAAATTGTGGTCATAACTGTCACTGCTCCAATGGTGGATCGTGTCAGGCATGTGGCTGCGGAAACTGTGAGTGTAAGTAATGGCGAAATCTAAAGGTACAGACAAACCTTCCCACGAGCCTATTGCCAAAGGAACTTCGATTGGAGATGGTCGATTAAAACTCAACTCCATGAACAAACATAAGAGAAGAAGTTTTAAGAGATACAATAGACAGGGTCGATAGAATTTCTTTATTTGTCATATAAATAGTCATATGGCAGGTCTCTACGACACAACAACAATATCCAAAGAACGGTCAAGTCGAAATTATAAAGACTTGAATTTGTCTTTTATTGCCAATCCAGCAACCAAAGATATTGCCAAACTCAAAGATGTCGAAGCAGTAAAGAGAAGTGTTCGTAATCTCATCGAACTCAATCACTTTGAAAAACCTTTTCATCCAGAAATTGGTTCTGATATTCGTAATTTGTTATTTGAGAACATGACACCAATTACGGACATTGCAATTACACGTGCCGTTGAAGACTTGTTGACAACATATGAACCTCGTGCAAGATTGGTCAGTGTGAATACCAATGCACAACTAGATCGAAATGCTTATCAAGTGACAATTAGTTTTTATGTTGTAGGTTCACCAGAACCAATTACAATTGAAACAATGTTAGAAAGAACACGATAATGGCCAACGACTTACAAATTACTGATTTAGATTTTGATCAAATTAAAAATAATTTAAAAACATATCTATCCAAACAAACAGAATTTACAGACTACGACTTTGAAGGTGCTGGTTTAAATGTTCTTTTAGATTTATTGGCATACAACACACACTACAATGCCTTTCATGCTAACATGTTGGCAAACGAAATGTTTTTAGATTCAGCACAACTTCGTCAGAGCGTTGTATCTCATGCCAAACATTTAGGTTACACACCACGTTCTGCTAGAAGTTCAAAGGCCACTGTGGACATTACTGTCAACAATGTAACCACATCAACACTAACACTAAACAAAGGTTCAACACTAACAACAACCGTTGACGATAACACTTATCAGTTTGTAGTAAACAAATCAATTAGTATTACACCAACCAATGGTGTTTATACTTTTTCGAATGTGGACATCTATGAGGGTACTTTAGTTACAGAACGTTATACGGTCAACACATCTGATCCTGATCAACGTTTTATCATTAACAATCCAAATGGTGATACAACAACATTAAAAGTTACCGTACAAAATTCTTCGAGTGATTCAACATCATTTACTTATGCATTGAATACTTCTATTACAAACATTGGTTCAACATCACGTGTTTATTTTTTACAAGAAGTTGAAGATGGCAAATATGAAATTTATTTTGGTGATGGTATTTTAGGTAATGCCTTAGACAACGGTAACATTGTAACAGTCGAATACATTGTAGGTAATACAAGTGAAGCAAACGGTGCATCATCATTTTCATTTTCAGGTTCGATTGGTGGTTTCTCTAATATACAAGTGACAACAATAGGCAATGCATCAGGTGGTGCAGCTGCAGAAACATTAAAGTCAATTAAGTTTAATGCACCAAAAAGATTCTCAGCACAAAATCGTGCTGTCACAATGGGTGACTACAAAGCAATTGTATCAGACATTTATCCTAATGTTCAATCAATTCGTGTATGGGGTGGTGAAGACAATGATCCACCAATTTATGGTAGAGTTTATATTTCGATTAAGTCATTGGCAGGTACCAATCTTACAACAACAGAAAAAGAAAGAATTGTTTCTGATTTAGGTCAGTACAAAATGGCATCAATTATACCAGTGGTTGTTGATCCTGAAACAATCTTTTTGACAATTGATAGTGATGTGAAGTATGATGCCAAGACAACAACTAAAGATGCAAATGGTATTAAGACTTTAGTATCTAACGCCATCTCAACATTCAACACAACAAATCTACAAAAGTTTGACGGCATACTTAGACATTCACAATTAGTTCAGTCAGTAAACAATACAGACGCTTCTATTCTAAGTAACATCACCAAGTTTAAAATGTATCAACAACTTACAGTTGATACAACTAAATCAGAATCTTACACTGTCAAGTTTAGTAATGCATTATATCATCCTCACGATGGTCATATGAATATACTTACAACATCTGGATTTAAAATTAATGGTGATGCAACAACGGAATATTTCTTAGATGATAATGGTTCTGGTATTGTAAGATTATATTCTGTATCAGCAACTGGTGTTAAGAATATTAAAAATGCAACTCAAGGTACAATCAATTACACAACTGGTGTTGTGACAATTACAGATTTGTTTATTACATCATTGTCAGACATTGATGGTGCATCAACAACAACACTAAGAGTAACGGTGCAACCATCATCATATGATGTTGTGCCTGTTCGTAACCAAGTATTAGAAATTGATTTATCAAATACAAATGTTACTGCAACTGCTGACAACTATGCAGAAACTTCAGGTGTAGGATATACAACAACATCATCAAACTATTAATGACCAATGGCAACTAATGACAAAAAAATTTCAAAGATTGTAAGTAAACAATTTCCTGAATTTGTTCGTTCCCGTCATCCAGAACTTCTTACCTTTATCGAAAAGTATTACACACTTATGGAAAGTGCTGTACTTACTTTATCAAACAAACAAGAAGTTGATCAAATACAATTAGAAACTGCTGAAACTTCTTTTCTTCAACTTAATGCAACTGATGAGTTTAATGCAAACTCTGGTGATTACATTGTTGACGAACAATCAGTCTATGGTGAGTTTACTTCTGGTGAAACAATTACAGGTGCAACATCAGGACAAACGGCAACCATACTTGTAGAAGATTCTGATAATAATAAAATCTATATTACTGCCAATACAAAATTTATTATTGGTGAAACAATTACAGGTTCTGTTTCTGGTGCAAGTGCAACAATAGGAAACTATCGTGGTAATCCTGTAGAAAATATTAATCAGTTACTAGAGTATGTTGATGTTGATCAAACACTTGACAATTTCTTTTTAGAGTTTCGTAATCAATTACTCAATGCAATACCAAATAATCTTGTTGCAGGTTTAGACAAAAGAAAATTTACAAAAAACATTATTGATCTTTATCAGAAAAAAGGAACAACGGAAGGACACAAAGCATTCTTTCGTGCATTATTAGATGAGAATGCTGAAATTTATTATCCAACAATTGACTTATTACGTGTGTCCGATGGTAATTGGAAGAAAAGAAAACTTATCAAAGTTACATTGAAATCACCAACTGATGCCGACACTGCCAATCTTCTTAATCAAACAATTACACAAACAGAAATAGTTGGTAACTCATTTGTTAATACTGCAACGGCAATCGTCAATCAAGTTGATAAAGAAACAATTGATGGTGTTGTTGTTTCAACTCTATTCTTAGAAGATGATAGTATTTCTGGTGACTTTAGATTTTCAAACGATGATGATTTATTATTAGAAGATGGTGATTCAATTCTTTTAGAAACGGGTGATAAGATTGATCAAGAAACAGAAATCTTTTTAACAGGTGTTGATCGAACAGATCCAGAAGTTTTAATTCAGTGTGTGATCAGACCGTCTATTGATCAAGTAACAATTACAAATCGTGGTGCTTACTATGTTCCGTTAGACACAATTAATTTTTCAAATGAAGGTTCTGGTACAGGTGCAACTTTACAAATTGATGATGTGTCAAGTGCAGGTATAACAAAGATAAACGTTGAAGATGGTGGTAGTGGTTATGCAGTAAACGATCCGATTGCAGTAACAAATACAGGAACAGGTGGTACAGATTTGGCTGCTGTTGTCAGTGTTGTCAATGGTGGTTTTACTTTAGAAGGTGAAGATGAGTTTCAATTATTAGATGAAGATGGTGGTATTGTTGTCATGGAAGATGAAACCAATAGTAGTCTTGGTGACATCACTGATATTAAAATTACAAATCAAGGTGGTGGTTATGAAAAACTTCCTGTTCTTTCTGTTACATCATCTGGTGGTTCTGGTGCTGACATCTTTGCATCAAATCCAGAGATTGGTAAACTATTAAATGTTAATGTATTAAATCATGGATATAATTATCAGGCAGTACCAGATGTGAATTTACATTCACATTTACAAACAAAAAATGTAAGTGCATCATTTACAATTGGCGAAACTGTTACGAGTACAACAACAAATCATATTGTTGCAGAAACATTTGAACAAATTACTCATACATTCTTAACCGAATCATCACGTTCAGCTGAATATCGTTTAGAAGATGATAATGGTAGCATACAATTAGAAGATGCAACTTATGATTACACAGGTGTTGAAGAAAAACTTTTAATCGATGATATACCAAGAGAAGAAAATGTGGCAAGAAAAAATATTAAAGGCACAACTTATTCAGATGAAATTATTACTGAAGATGGATTTAGAATTGTTTTAGATGATGTACAAGAAATACCACAAGTAACAAATATTGTTGATGAAACAAGTGGTGATAATTTCTTATTAGAACAACAAACAACTTCAACTGCAACTGTGGCAAAGTTCAATGGTGATGATCAATTACTAGAACTAGACGATATTGATAATGCATTTTCGATTAATGAAACAATTACTGGTTCAGATTCTGGATCAACAGCAACAATTTTTAGTGATGAATCTGGTTCGGCAACTGCAACGATAGGAACAGTTGTAACAGATTCAGGTGAATACATTAATGTTGATAGTCATGTATCAGAGAATAGTAAGAAGATACAAGATAGTGACTATTATCAAGACTTCTCTTATGTTGTTAAAGTTGGTGAAGCAATTCAATCATGGAGAGATGATCTTAAACGTTCTATGCATCCTGCTGGTTTCAAAGTTTTTGGAGAAGTCTCCGTTGCATCACAAGTTAACGCAAAGATGAAGACAGGATTTACATTAACAAGTGGTGCAGTAGAATCTGATGAAGTCATTGAACTCTTTGAACTGATCTTCTCAGAAAAGATTGGTAGAAGATTGGGTACAGTGGATGACGGCACATCTTTACGTTCAACACCTAGTCTTGGTATTGAGGGTAGTGCATCGTTTGGTAATACAAGAGATATTACATTAAAACGTGAATACAAGATTGTAATGAACTCAGACAGAGAACGATCAGTCCAGTCTGTCAATGTTACAAGAGGATTTGTCTATGCAGGACCTAGATATTCTAATATCAATCGTTTTGCATCAACAGCCTTTGATACGACTGCCAGTGATAGTGGTATTACTTTAGATGTTCTAAATAATATAAAGATAAGAGGTACAGGTAAAACACCACCAAACGAGAGTACACCAACATTTGCAGATTTTAACTCAGATTTGCGAACAAACTTTACTTTACCTACAGAAATAACTACATCATCGTCTCCATAAACATGATAAATAGATATAAATATAATATGAAGGAAGTAACATGCCAGCAATAATAACAAACAAATTCAGAGTTCATAACGCTGAACAATTTAAAGAGAGTTTCGGTGAGGCAGCTGATACTTATTATCTAGGTATTGGTCGACCTCAAGCATTTGCAGATAATCAAGCATTCAATGACGGAACAGATACTAATCCACCAACACCCAATGATGATATTGGAACAGAGTATTATGCATACGATGATATGCTATCTGCTAAAAAGATTTCAAGTTCAGATGTATCAACAGTTATCCCAAGACGTAACTGGGTAACAGGTACAGTCTATGACTATTACAGACACGACTACGGAAACATTAACAGTGCTGGCAGTACAATAACTTCCGATAGTAGTGTGTCTAATTTATTCGATGCAACATTCTATGTACTCACAAGTACTTTTGATGTTTATAAATGTATCGACAATAACGATGGTGCGGCATCAACCGTAGAACCTTCAGGTAACAAAAACACATCAACATTCTCAACTGCTGATGGTTATACTTGGAAGTATATGTATTCACTAACAGCCGCAGAACAAACAAATTTCTTATCAACTGACTTCATGCATGTATCAACTGAATCAACAGATTATTCTACAACTGCAGGTGCAATTGAACTTGTAAAAATTACAGATGCAGGTACTGGTGGTACTGATGCAACATACACAGACATTGCCATTCGTGGTGACGGATCTTCTGGTACTGCAACTGTTGTTGTGGCATCTGGCGCTGTATCATCGGTAACAATTACTAATGCAGGTTCTGGTTACACATTTGCAAGTATTCTTGCTTCAGATTTTGGTAATGTAACAGGTGCTGATATTGACTTTATCATTTCACCAGAAGGTGGACATGCTTCTGATTGTGTAAAAGAACTTGGTGGTTTCTTTGTAATGATGAACGTTAACTTAACACAAGATGATGGTTCTGGTGACTTTAACACTGCAAACGATTTTAGAAGAATCATGCTTATAAGAAATCCTGTTGATAGTGGAACAGGTTCAACAGCAACTGCTGATACACTTGATGCAACAAAGTCAATTACAATGTCATCCGCTTCTGGTAACTTTTTACCTGATGAAAAGATTACACAATCAACAACTGGTGCAATTGGTTATGTCGTTGATTGGAATTCATCAACGAATGTTTTACGATATATTCAACCACAATTTGCTGATCAAGGTGTCGATGCTAATGGTGATGCAACAGCATTTTCTGGATCAAATACAGTAACAGGTGGAACATCTGGTGTCACAGGTACTCCAAGTTCACACGACACAACACCAGAATTTACACATGATAGTGGTGATGTAATTTATATTGAAAATAGAAAACCAATTTCAAGGGCCGCAGATCAAACTGAGAATATAAAATTAATCGTGGAGTTTTAATAAATTATGACAACAAATTTTAATGTCACTCCATATTATGATGACTTTAGTGAAGATAAAAATTTTCATCGAGTTCTATTTCGACCTGGTTATGCTGTTCAAGCAAGAGAACTAACTCAACTTCAAACTATTCTTCAAAATCAAGTTACAAGAATGGGCAATCATCTATTCAAAGATGGTGCTCAAATTATTCCAGGTGAAATAACATACACATCATCATATGAATATGTTAAGTTATCCGTACACTCAACAACAAATGCATCCGATTTAGTTGGTACAGTATTTACAGGAGATTCAAGTGGTGTAGTTGCAGAGGTTGTTAATTCGACTGAAGCATCATCTACACAAGCTGCAACAATATTTGTTGTTTATAAAAAACAAGGTACAGACAATGCAACAAAAAGATTTACAGATGGTGAATCACTTACAGGTGATGGTAGTGAAACTGCAACTGTTGGTGTAAGTGCTACCACATTACCTATTGACACTAATGCGACAGGAGTTGGTACGGCTGTTAATGTTCAAGCAGGTATCTATTATGTAAATGGTTTCTTTGTAAATAATGATGAACAAACTTTAATTTTAGATTCTTATAGTACTGCATCATCTTATCGTGTTGGATTTACAGTTACAGAAAGTTTTATTACACCATCAGATGACACTAGTTTAAATGATAATGCAACAGGAACATCAAACGTAAATGCACCCGGCGCTCATCGATATAAGATTGCATTAACACTTGCTAAAAAAGAATTATCATCCACTGATGATAACAACTTTATTGATTTACTAAAAGTCAAAGATGGATTAACACAAAGTAAAGTTATTAAAACAGATTATAATGTTTTAGAAGATACTCTTGCAAGAAGAACATATGATGAATCTGGTGACTATGTTGTTCAGAATTTTGATATTGATATAAGAGAACATTATTTTGCCTCAGGTGATTCTAAGTATGGTCGTGGTATTTATCGTGGTGTGGATAATTCAGGTGTAACTTATTATGAAGATATTTTTACTGTTGATGAATCAAAGGCAAGACTTGCTATTGCATTATCAAAAGGTAAAGCATATGTTCGTGGTTATGAAATTGATACACAAGGAACAAACTATGTTACAATAGATAAGTCCAGAGATTTCGATGAGATTAATAACTCTACAACAACTGCTGAGATTGGTAACTATGTTAAAGTTACAAACATTTTTGGTAGTCCTGATATTGGTTTTGTTTCTGGTGAATCTAATGCATTTAAAAAAATCGATTTGTATAAATCTGCAACCGCAAGTAGAGGAACTGCAAATATTGGTTCTGGTGTAAATCAAAATTTAATTGGCACTGCAAATGGAAAATTCTTTGAATATGATTCAGGCACAGTTGGTGCATCATCAAGTAATACTACCTCAGTTTATAAATTAGGTTTATTCAACATTGCATCATTTACACATGTTGCAACTTCTGGTGCAATCACAGTTAATGCTGGTGAAATACTTACAGGTGCAACTTCTGGTGCAACTGGTATTGTAGAAGAAAGAAGTGACACAAATGGTCTTTTCATTCTATCAAATGTAAAGGGTACATTTCAGACAGGTGAACTTGTTGATGATGAATCTGGATCTGGCACATATACTGTTTCAACTGTTACTTCATATGATCTATCAAATACAAAACAAGTTGCCTCGTTTACAACAACAGATGATGATTCTACAACAGCTAGATTTACTGCCGATACAGTTTTAACAAGTGATTCAACCGATCCTTATGATGAATCACAAACAACACTTACTGGAACAATTAGTGTTGCAAATAGTTCAACAACTGTTTATGGAAAACTTACACAATTTAATTCTGAATTAATTGTTGGTGATGTTATTGCTTTTACAGACGATACTGGTGAAACTTTAACTGCAACTGTTTCGGCGATTACAAGTGATACTCAATTAACAATTTCAAGTGCAGTTGGAGCTGCCGATGTAACAACTTCATCACCATTTGAAAGAAGACGTGCCAAGTTATACAACTCTGATGATTCATGTTTAGTATTCAAATTACCAGTAGATACAGTTAAAACATTAAAGACAAACACAAATGATAGTTTAACTGATACAACTTTGACAGTAAGAAGACAGTTTGTAAAAACATTAAACTCAGATGGTATCGCAACGTTTGATGCTGATGCAAATGAAACTTTTGATGCATATGCTGATGGTGATTTTGCATTATCAATTATATCAACAGGTGCTGGTGGATCTGGTGCCGATGGAGATATTATAGATTTAGATGGCAATAATCACGAAAGTGCGACAATCTTTACTAGAACCGGTTCACCAACAGGCAAACAGTTACAAATAGATTTAGGTGCAAACTATAATGGACATAAAGTCAAACTTTATGCAACTATCACTAGAAGTGTTGCAAATGAAAAAACAAAAACTTTAAAACAAAATCAAATCAATAGTATAAGTTCACAAGTTGAATGTCAAGCACAAAGAGTTTCATTAGGTCGTGCTGACGTTTACAAAATAAATTCTGTTTACATGTCTGCTGACTTTAGTACAGATGCAACAACAAGTGATGTTAATATAACTGATCGTTATGATTTTGATAATGGTCAAAGAGATAATTTCTATGATATCGGTAGTCTTGTATTAAGACCAGGTCAAACAACACCAACAGGAAGATTAAGAATTGATTTTGATTATTTCGAACACGGTCAAGGAGATTATTTTAGTGTTGATAGTTATACAGGTGCAATTGAATATGAAGATATTCCATCATATGCGTCACCATCTAAAGGTACATTGCAGTTAAGAGATTGTATAGACTTTAGACCACGTGTTGGTAACTTTAGTCCTCCTGGTGTCAATGGTGCATATACAACACTGTCAGCATACTTTGACAATTCACAAACAAATGGTCCAACAGCTGGTGCTGTTCCTGTTGACTTAATTAAACCAGGAACAAACTTTAGATGTGACTTAGAATATTATCTATCACGTATTGATGCAATTTACATTGATCGATATGGTTTATTCAAACAGTCAAGAGGTGCACCTGCAATCGATCCTCAAAGACCAGAAAAAATAGATGATGCGATGTTATTGTATTATCTTCGTTTACCTGCATATACATTTAATACAACTGATGTTGCAATTACACCTATTGATAATAGAAGATTTACAATGCGAGATATTGGTAAGATACAAAAGAGAGTTGAGAATTTAGAATACTACACTCAGTTATCTTTACTAGAACAAACTGCATTAAATACACAAGTACAAGATTCAAATGGTTTAGATAGATTTAAAAATGGTTTTGTTGTTGACACATTCAAAGGTCACAATGTAGGTAAAACAACCTCAAGAGATTATCTATGTGCAATGGATATGAATGAAGGTGTTGTAAGACCTATGTGTTCAACTGATCAAGTAAAACTAATTGAAGTCAATACAACCGATTCACAAAGATCAGCTGATGGTTATCAAAAGACTGGTGATCTTATCACATTATCATATACCGAAGAAGTTTTAGTAGAAAATACAAATGCAACAAAAACAGTTACAGTAAATCCATTCTTAGTTGCAAACTACATTGGTGATATTAAATTGACACCAGATGCCGATGAATGGAAAGACACAAAACAAAGACCTGATCTGATCATTCAAAACAATGTATTATACAATGCAATTAAAGATATTCCAAATCCAGGACTTGTAACAGGAACATTCTGGAATGAATGGCAAACAAATTGGACAGGAACATTTAAAGAAGAAGCTTCTTCTACAATAACAGAGGGTAAAACTGGAACACAAACAAGAACTGGTATTAAGAAAACATTAGGTACAGATACAATCAAACAATCTTTTGGTGAGAAAGTTGTTGACGTTGCTTTTGCATCATACATTCGTGCAAAGACTGTTTCATTTACTGCAACAGGAATGAAACCAAATACAAGAGTTTATCCATTCTTTGAGGAAGTTGATGTTTCATCATACTGTACTCCTGACGGTGGTTCACTTGGTGGAAATTTAGTAACTGATGCAAACGGAAAAGTAGAAGGCACTTTTGCAATACCAGATCCAAATGTGAGTGGTAATCCAAAATGGAGAATTGGTGAAAGAAGATTTAGATTGACAAGTGAATCTGATAACTTTGAAAGTAATAATGAAGTTGATACTTTTGCAACCGCAACTTATACTGCAAGAGGACTACAAGTAACACAAGAAGAAACAATTTATTCAACTAGAGTTCCTGTAATTAAACAAACTGATTTATTTGAATCAACAACAATCAAAAAAGTCACAAATCAAACAAGATTAGGAAATAGTAATTCATCAAGTAACGATAGAGGTGGAGGTAGTGGCAATAGTGGTCCTTCACTAGTATACCGTAACAATACTCTAGTATCTAAGAAAATAACAAAGAATGGTTATAGTTGCACAATAAACAATAATAATGGATTAAGTAGAGCATCAATAAGAGCATGGACAAGTAGGTAAACAATATGACAATAGCACAAACATTTTTAAATGATATAGGAGAAGGTTGTTTTGTAACTTCTTTAGATTTATTTTTTAGTCAAAAAGATGACACATTACCAATCACAGTTTCAATAGTAGATACACTGATGGATGTACCTGGTTCTAAAAGACTACCATTTAGTACAGTAACAAAAAATCCAGCTGATGTTAATACATCAACTGATGGCACAACTGCAACAAAGTTTACATTTGATAGTCCAGTATTCTTAGAAGGTG